>OLSH01000251.1_pt1 | contig 56398 bp, 65 predicted proteins | sample 1643221 | NCBI WGS metagenome assembly OLSH01 (sample SAMEA3136681, study PRJEB25190) | human gut metagenome | biome: human gut; feature: human-associated habitat; material: faeces | place: Austria | collected 2013 | reverse complement strand
AATTTTCTCGTAAAGTGTAAATTATTTCGCTGTCTACTTGACGGGGTGCACACCACTTTGTCCAGGGCGGGGGACGGGGCCTCGCCGGGGGCCGCCTTGTCAGCCTTGGACGGGCGGCCCCTGCGGGGCTCCGTCCCTTTTTCTGGCTGCTCCTTTTTGGCCGCTCCAGGTTGTTCCTGCATTTTCGCCGGACGGCCACGGCGTTTTTTCGGCTGATCCGCCTGCGCCGCTTTTTCCTCCGCCCGAATTTCATCCAGGGATTTTTCCCAGGGGGGCTTTTCCTCGTTTCCAAACAAGTCCTGGAACACCGCACCCCCATGTTTGGGGGAGTTATCCTCGACAACCGGGGCCTCCACTGTTTTTTCCCCGGCGTCCCGCGCCGCCGTCAGATCAATGACCTTTCCAGACGGGGCGGCTGGCGCATCTTCTCCGTGGAGGGCCTCCGGGCCGGAATGTTCCGGCGCTGGCTGCTCTGGTGTAAGAGAGCCGCCCGGCTCGGCAGGGCCGGAGGACTCCGGGGCCTGCTGTTCCTCCAGGCCCGTTTTCAGCTTGTCATCCGCCATTCACAAAACCTCCTTTTTTTGAAATTAAAAAAGGCCAGACCACACGGCCCGGCCAGCTTAAAAATATTTCCCCCCTTCTTTTTCGAGATATGTAATCAGCACCACTCCTTTCTCAATCCCGGCCATAAAAAAACGTCGCTTTTCATAAAGAAATAGCGACGTTTTCGTGTAGGTTGGCTCGGTTTTGTTGTGTTTTATGATTATGCCCTTGTATAAAAACTTTATCGTTTTGTAAGTACAGAGAGTGTCGCAAACTGCGGCACTCTCTGTTTTCGTAAGCAAACCAATATAACTACTTTTAGGAGGATAAACTATGAAACTATTATTTTGTGAATTTAACATGGATACCGTCTGCGTGGAGTTGCGGTATTCAGATGGTACGATGATTGCCATTAACACCATTGCCGTTGAAAACGAAATTGCCGACAATATGTATCAGCGGTCTGAGCTTGACTATCTCATCTACAATGACCCCGTTGGATATGCAGACCTCATTCTGAACGGTGATCCCGAAACATACTTGAAAGCTGTAACGGAGTATAAATCGTTGGACTAATCACCACATCCGGCTTTTCCGTATCTGGCTTTGCCATATATGGTTTTACCACGTCTGGAAAAACCTGCACAAATAAATATAGATAAAAGAATTACTGATATAAAGAAATACGGATTCAATAATCTTTCTTTCCTTTCCGGTGAGTGAAACGAATCGAATGGGATTAACAAATGGGTCGAGATAAAAACAGAGTGTCGCCATAATCATATCAATGCCCGTATAAACCACTACAGCCGCCGTCAAGAGCATTTGCTTCATAACAGCGGCTGTTTCCTTTTCTATGTAAATCAAGGCTCTTAGGTGCTCTGTATGCCGGAGAGCCTTGCGGTGTCATTTAAGCAGACTTGCTGCTGTTATCTTTGATGTCTTCAGCGTCTTTCTTCTCGCTCCACTCTGCAAGCTCGTCTTGACCTTCCGCACTTTCGTAATAGGCTTGGATCATCGGCAGCAGACAGCGGACGATTCGTTCAATGGCGAAATCGGGGATTTCCATGCCACTGTTTTTCTGACCGCTGAATTTTTTCATCTAATGGCGTTTCCTCCTTTCCGAGAACGCTATTCTCTTTTGGGATGAAAAAAGCAGCCACCGTTCAAGCAAGAGCTTGTGTAGATGTCTTTGTTTACATAAACAGTATAGCATAGGAATGTGCTTTTGTCAATATTTACGGGAGAAATGCAGTTACTATCTGAATCTTATTCCTCCTTTTTCTTCGCCTAAAAAGACCTAAAATCGTGCAAATCGGTCGAAATCAACGCAATTTATTGAAAGTATCTTGAGAAAAGCCGAATTTTGGTGTATAATATACTTTAGAGATTTTATAACGAGGTGAACAGCATGAAAGCAAGCTATAAAAAACTCTGGAAATTACTCGTGGATAAAGAGATGAGCAAAGGCGATTTGCATAAGGAAAGTGGTTTATCGTCCAGCACGATGACAAAGCTTCGTAAGGGCGAGGATGTTTCAATGGAAGCTCTTCGCAAAATTTGCATTGCCCTTAATTGCAACATTGCCGATATTGTGGAGTTCGTGGATGACTCCACTTCCAATTAAACTGTAAAGGAGGTGTTTGATGTGCGTGCTCAGCAACCTATTTTTGAAGGCTTAACAAAATACCTTTCTCAACTTGACGCAGACCATATTGGCACATGGATTATTGACCGAGAAAACGATGGCACACCGGAGCACCCTATTCAAATGCCTTTTGTCAACTACTCCGAATTGGTGCATCGTTTTATTGATGATGTATATGAGTTCAATGATGCAAACAAAGACTTCGGCCTGAACCGATATGGCGAGATCTTAGAGCGAAACGGACTTGAATGGGGTACTAAATCAATGTCTGAGGCAGATGTCTCACAGTTAGATGCTCAATGTGTGATGGCTCTTATTATGGGAGCTGTTCGGGCAGAACGATTCTGTGATGGAGCATTGCTTGGTTTCTTTAGGGACGGCAGCATCCGCAAGTGGTTAGAAAGATTAAAAGAAATTGATGATAGCAACGGAAACGGGGTGGAGATAAATGTTTGACAAAGATGGTTTTATGCCTTATGTGGGTAGTGCAAGCGGTAGCAGCTATGCCGGTGGATTGAAGGCTATAGAGACAATTTACGGTATAGATATTGATGCCGAATACCAAAGTGACAAGTGTATAGGGCTACTTCAAAAATTGGAGCAAGATAAAAAGAGCACGGAGCTTAATAAAACTGAGCTTAAAAGACGAAGCGATATGACTTCGCATCTAAAAAAGTATGTGGAATACTGTGAGAATCGGATTGCAATGGAACAACGGAAACTTTTTGTTTCCTGGATGCAAAATCAACCTCGCAGAGATGATCCAACTAAGAAATACTCGATTGAAACAATCAATGGTGCAGCAGATAAGTTGCAATCCGGACTCAAAAAGCTTGGTGTTCCAAAATATGCAGAAGTCAATTGTTTTACGATTACAAACTCTGAATATTTTTCAGAACTTCATAAAGCTTGCTATTCAAGTGCCGAGAGTTCCGACAAAAAGCAGGGACATCGAGATTTTAGAAATGGTCTGGATTTCTATATGCAATTTCTCAATGAACAAAACAATACGAATCTTGTGCCAGTAAGCCCGATAAAGGAAAAAATCAAATCTATCATTGAGGCTTATAAGGCCGACTTTGAACGAGTAAATCAAGAAGAACGCTACAAGTGGGAAGCAGTTGGTCATTACAAAAAGAATTGGAATATTGATGCAGACAACTTTTCCGAAATGTATGCCGAGGCGTTTAAGGAGGCCCACAATCTTCTTGCAGCGAATATGTATTGGCCGTATAAAATGGTCATCACATTTGCAGAGAAGGAGCCCGCCAAGGTCAGAGAGCTTTTTAAGATGCTGTATAACGAAAGCATCCCCTTGGCTCAGAGATATGTCGATTTCCGTGCTGCCTTTGACGAGTTCTATAAGCCGCAAGGGCTTAACCATTATCAAGATTTGCACGCTATCTCGGTGTATCTCACATTTGAATATCCCGACAAGTATTACATTTACAAGTACAAGGTATTCAAAGATTTCAGCAACAATATCGGATATGTGATCGACCGTTCTAAGTTCCAGTCCGAGGTTTATAAACTCGAAGCATATTTTGAAATGTGCGAGCTTGTCTTAGACGAGGTCAAAAAGGATAGTCCTCTGCAGGAAACAAGTGCTGCTCGCTTGGATGATACTTGCTACGATGATAAAGGCCTTCATCTCCTCACGCATGATATCGTGTACTTTGGAAGCCAGAATGCATTGGAGGAAGAAGCGGTAGCATCTGATTGGTGGCCGACTCTTGATGAATACGATCCCAATCTTTCAAAAGACGATTGGAAAAAGTACATTCTTGAGATTGAATTACCCGACCATCCTTCTCCTATGCAGATGTTAAAGGCGATGATGGAGCTCGGCGGCGAAGCATCCTGCAAGCGGCTGTCCCAGCTCTACGGAGGAACGGTTTCTGCTTATGTCGGTTGTGCTGTTAATCTCGGGAAGCGGGTCAAAAAGTATTTTGATTTGCCTGCTTGCATGGACGGCGATCAAGAGAGATTCTTCCCGTTCCCGTTCTTAGGAAAAAACATAACCGAGGATGGAACTAAGAGCTATTGCTACAAAATCAGACCAGAGTTGTTTGAGGCTCTTGGGGAAATAGATTTGTCCTATGTTTCTGCAAAATATGAGGAGGACGAAGAAGTGACAGAGGAAATAAAGAAAGCAGATGTGGGTAAGAACACCATTCTTTATGGCCCTCCCGGTACAGGTAAGACCTATAATACTGTCGTTTATGCGGTAGCTATCATCGAAAACAAACTACTTGCAGATGTAAAGAGCGAGAGCTATTCTGATGTCCTTGACAGATATAACAAGTACCGAGCCGATGGGCTGATTGAGTTTACTACATTCCATCAGTCGTATGGATATGAAGAATTTATTGAGGGCATTAAGCCCGTCATGGATAGCAATGACGATGAACAAAGCGACATTAAATACTCTGTTGAAGATGGACTATTCAAGGCATTTTGCAACAAGTCATCCATGCCCATCACTAAAAAAGCAACTTTGGATTTGGGGTTAAATAAGACCCCGACGATTTGGAAAGTTTCTTTGTGGTCAACGGGTGATAATCCCACAAGAACTGAATGCCTGCAAAATGGACATATCCGTATTGGATGGGATGACTACGGCCCCGATATTACTGAGGATACCGACTTTACCGAAAATGGCGGCAAGAATGTCTTGAACAGCTTCATCTACAAAATGAAAATTGGAGATATTGTTTTCTCTTGCTATTCAAGCACAACAGTAGATGCTATCGGTGTTGTCACCGGAGATTATGAATGGTGCGGCGAGCAATTCTCTGATGGTCTTAATCGTAAGAGAGATGCTAAATGGATTGTCAAAGGCATCAATGAAGACATCGTTGAAATAAACGGCGGCTCTACTATGACGCTATCGACCGTTTACAAAATGAAAGTTTCGCTTGCTGATGCGATGGCTCTGATCCAAAAGCACCTGCCGGCTACGGTTCAAATGGAAGAAAAGCGGAATCGTGTTTTCATTATTGATGAGATCAATCGTGGCAATATCAGCAAAATCTTTGGTGAGCTGATCACCTTGATTGAAGCTTCCAAGCGTATCGGTCAACCGGAAGGCATGAAAGCGAAGCTGCCATACTCTCAGCAGTTGTTCGGCGTACCCGATAATGTATATATCATTGGCACTATGAATACCGCTGACCGTTCGATTGCAACCATTGATACTGCTCTCAGACGCCGTTTCCGCTTCAAGGAAATGATGCCCGATACAGATGTCCTCAAAGGCATTAGTGTTGAAGATATTTCTGTCGCAGAAATGCTTGCGAGAATGAATAAGCGTATTTCTGTACTCTATGACAGAGAGCACACAATAGGACACGCCTACTTCATTCCTTTAAGAGATAACCCGACCATTGAGCAGTTGGCTGAAATCTTTGAAAACGCTATTGTTCCTTTGCTGCAGGAATATTTTTACGAGGACTACGAAAAAATCCGTCTCGTCCTCGGAGATAACAACAAGAGCAATAAGGATGAGCAGTTTATCATTGTTGCAGAAAACAATTACAACGAACTGTTCGGCAACACGGACATTGGCTTTGATGATTCCGTTACATACGAAATCAATCACGCAGCTTTTGACAATATTGAGGCATACAGATCCATCTGATTCTTTGAGGTGTTGAGAATGAGGAAAACATATCAAATAACTGAATATGGCTCATTTGTAAGGGACAGAGAGGTGCCGGGATATATCTCTCTGCCCCAGGACACCTTTGACACTTTGGAGAGCTTTGTATTGTCGAACAGCACTGAGGACACTGATGCATTAAAGCTGATGGGCGTTTCTGCCCGCAAAGGTGTCGGTAAAATCATCACAGCAAAAAACTATGTCGGCGTTATTACGATGAACGACGGCACTACGATAGAGATACTACCAAAGATTTTTTCTCACGCAGCTTTTACCGATGAAGAAGAAAAAGAGAAAAAAGTGAAGAAGCTCTTGATCGATATGCTGAAGACTTTACGCAACACACCCTTTAAGTCTTTACAGGCAACCAATGTGAACATCGACAAGTTGAGTATCTTTGAAATCTTTATCCGTATGTTTGTGGATGAGGTGTTCTACATCGTTAAGCGAGGGCTGAAGTGCGATTATGAAACGATCCAATCCAACGAGAATGTCTTCAAGGGCAAAATGGTTTTCGCCGTACAGATCAAGCACAACTATGCTCATAAGGAGCGTAGCTTTGTGGAATACGATGAGTTCAATACCAACCGTGCAGAGAATAAGATTTTGAAATCTACGCTCAGCTATCTTTATAAGTGCACAACTTCGTCCAGGAACAAATCAGATATTAAGACGCTACTGAATGCTTTCAATAGCGTCGATGAATCAAACGAATACAAATCTGATTTTGCAAAGATTGTCCCCGACAGAAAGACTGCAGATTATCAAACGGCACTTATGTGGAGTAAGGTGTTTTTGATGGGAAAGAGTTTTACTTCTTTCTCCGGTTCGGAAGTTGCCTTTGCACTACTGTTCCCGATGGAAACATTATTTGAAAGTTACATAGCGGCACAGCTCAAAAAAATGCTGGGTCATTCTGAATACTCGCTTTCTGCACAGGACAAAACTTATCACTTGTTTGATGGGCCAAGAAAGTTCTTGATGAAGCCAGATATTGTTATTAAAAACAAAGCTCTCGCCCAAGTTTTCGTGATGGACACCAAATGGAAGGTACTCTCGGCAGATAAGGCGAATTATGCTATTTCCCAAGCCGATATGTATCAGATGTATGCTTATCAGAAGAAGTATACTTCTGAAAATGTTACCCTCCTGTATCCCTTAACCGAGAAAGTTGACCCCAATCAGAATATTGAGTTTTTATCAAATGACGGAACCGTGATACGAATCCGTTTTGTGGATTTGTTTGATTTGAGCAATTCCCTAAATGCCATTGTTGGAGAGATTAAGGGAAACGAGTAACGAGAGCAAACATCCGTAGCAAGCAGGGCACGGCGGTACCCACTCGTGCAAAGTAGCTTGTTGGGGCAACATCCCCAAACCCTTTTAACAGAGATTTTATCTCTGGCTACACTCCGAAAGCGGAGTTAATATAAACAAATAATATATAGAGAACGGGAGGGAAGCACATGAGTAGGAAGAGCCGTGAAAGAAGAGAAAAACATAAATGCTCGAAAGCCGAAGATTATTTCTCCAATGGTGTATTCGAAATGGCTCGCTTCGGGAAAAACATAGTTATGAGAAATAACAGTACACCAGAGCAGCACGCCGCTCAAATGGAGTATCTGTGTGGAGAATACCCTTCCAAATATAAACATATTGAAGACTCCCTTTTGGCGTTGAAGGAAAAAGTGTTGCGATGTGATCCATACAAGCTGCTAATGTATTTGAGGAGTGTCGCTATATCAACGCAGATAAATGTTTTTAGTGAAATTGATTATTCCACAGAAGCTAATGCGATTTTGCGAGCTCAAGAATATGTTCAAAGCATTATTATTTCCTCTGAACCGAATGAAGAAGTGGTGCTTTCAGATGATGAAGAAGAAAAAATATTTTCACAAATCATTACCGAATTCCAAGATGTATATAATGAGCTTCAGTTATTTTATCATTATTGGGCAGCACATATTCAAAAAACGACAGAAATATCTGATGAACGCCTCAAAGAAATTGTAGAGGCACAGTATATGTATTGGGTGCGAGGCAACCGTTATCAGATATTTGAATTAGAGCCACTAAAAGCTCTACTGCCGCCTCATAATGAGGTTCTACAGAGCTTGTTTGGTGTTACATCTGATGAAGTAATTTCTGGCCTCGAAAAATTGAGATATGCTCTTTCACAGGGCTATGCGGATTCATTCATGGAGCTCGGTGAAGAATATCAAGCGTTTATTGACGCTGTTGATGCTGGAGCAGATCCTGAAATTGTATTGGAAAATTCTAAAGAACGAGCCACAAAGATAATGGGAAAGGTTTTTGGTAGCGACCTTATAAATGTGAGACTGGTAACCGGTTGGGATGAAAAATTCATAGATTTGTTATCATATTCCGCTGGCGAATGTAATGATTTTGAGGGTGAAACTGAATTTGCTGGATGGCCTATTGTTAGCTTGCCAGTAACTAGGAAGCCCTTTATAAAACTTGATGGTATATCATATGCTTTTCTTTACTACTCATTATTTGATAATATCTATAGAATAATTCAAAAAGGAATTATGCAACGAGAAAAATCGTATCTCGATACATGGAAAGAAAAACAAACAAATGCCAGCGAGGAAATGGTTTGCAATCTCTTTTTGAAATTGTTGCCAAAAGCAGAAGCACATATCGGAAATTATTATCCGGTTAAGAATTCATTAAAACAGATGAACGAGAATGATATACTGCTGGTTTATCAAAAATATCTTTTCGTTATTGAAGTGAAAGCTGGTTCTTTTCCGACAACACCGCCAATTACCGATTTCAACGCACACATTGAAGCATATCATAATTTGGCTGAGGTTGCTGATTCTCAGTGTAGCAGAACAATAGAATACATCAAAAAAGATTCCATCTCTCAATTCTATGATAGAGAGAAGAATCCGACATTTCATGTAACCGATTATTCTGAATTTGACGGTGTGTTTGCGTTTTCTGTAACTGTCGATAATTTCAATGAATTTGCTGCAAAGGCTGAGAAACTAAGCGTTATTTCTTTGAAAGAAGAAACGGTTGTTCTTTCTATTGACGATCTTTTGGCTTATGCTGGATATTTTGATTCTCCTATTCAGTTTTTGCATTACTTAAAACAAAGAAAAGCTGCAATGAGAATTCCTCAATATCAGATGAATGATGAATTAGACCACCTTGGATTATATCTTGATCGCAATCTGTATGCACTTAATCCCTCGCAATACGGAGACGTAAAAAATGTATTTTGGAGGGGATTCAGACAATCCATAGATGAATATTTCAACTGGATGTACACAGCACCAGAAAAGGCTATCAAGCCAACACAAAATATCCCTAAAACAATTACGGATATTATTGCCTATTTAGAGAGAAACATTTCCCTCCAGAACATTACTTTCACCCACTTCTTGCTGGATTTGGCAACTGATGCCAAAGAAGACTTGTCGGCACAGATATTGTATGGGTTAAGACGGCAGCGTGAACTTAAGCGTCAAGTCCCCCTGATTGCATTTGGCGAAATCAAATACTGTATTTTTATATCCGTTCCAAATATTAAAGAGTACACACAGGAGGAGCAGTTAGATTATGTTTATGCTGCATCATCACGAGATGAAAAAACTCCGATTATGATGATTTCGTTAGAGTATAACAACAATGATTCCTTAGTTTTTGCAACGGGAATCAAACGCTCATTTTTAGATATCAATGAAGATGACATAGATCGTATTAGAATATTAGGGCAAGAGAAGGCAAAAGATTGGGTACAGTTGGCGATTATGAAATCTGGTAAAATAGGAAGAAATGATTATTGCCCTTGTGGAAGCGGAAAGAAATACAAGCATTGCTGCGGGCATACATAAATCTACACTATTAAGTCAAAGGTCTATGCCTAATTTAACTTCATGGAAGTGTAGCTGATTTCATAGAAATCGTTAAAGGGTTCGGGATGTTGCCCGACAAGGAAATCGCAGATTTCGCACATGGGTACCGCTGTGCATTGCTTGCCAAGTATGATTTATCATCTTAGGCAAAAATGTGAAGTGGGTCCCTCTGTGCCCTGCTTGCCAAGTATGATCCTGCTCAAAGCAATCTTTTGAAGCAATTTCTCTTTTTCAAAATTGAAATGGGCGGGAAAGCACTTCGGGGCTTTCTCACCTTGTCTGTCTACAAGCAAAGCTAACGGTCATTGTCAACGGCGACAGCCGTTCATCTTGACCGTTGACAATGGACGGCAGATTTGCTATTCGCAAAATGAATTGTAAATACTTTTAGAATTATGTCAAACAGCTATTGAAAACAATGCTGTATTGATGTATAATATAATTAAGAACGGAGGTGTCACATTGGAGATTATAAGCAAGCGATTAAAAATGCTTCGTGAGGAAGCTGGTCTTTCCCAAAGCAAAATTGGTCAACTGATAGGAGTTCCACAGTCAAGCGTCTATCGGTATGAGCAAGGACAATCTACACCGGCACCGAAGACATTCCGTTGGTATGCTGATTACTTCGATGTGTCGCTTGACTATATTTACGGGAGAACAGATGATCCACATGGAGCTCATTATGAGTGTATTCCAAAATATAAAACCGTTGCTCCCGATATGGAAAAGTTTGTTGAGATGTGCTTTGACCCAAATTCAAGAATGAATGAAAGATTGAAAGAGGCTCTTTTGAAAATGCTTGCAGAGGAGGTGGAATCCAAATGAAAGCCGTAATTTATGCTCGCTATTCTTCTGACAGTCAGCGAGAAGAATCCATTGAAGGTCAGATTAGAGAATGTACCGAATACGCCGAGAAAAACGGCATTACCGTTCTCCGCAGCTACATCGACAGAGCGTTGTCTGCAAGAACTGCTGACCGTCCCGAATTTCAAAGTATGATTAAAGACAGCGAGCATAAGTTGTTCGATGTGGTTCTCATTTGGAAACTCGACCGCTTCTCTCGTGATAGATACGATAGTGCTCACTACAAGCGTATTTTGAAAAAGAACGGAGTCAAGGTCATCTCCGTCAAAGAAAATATCTCAGATGGACCGGAGGGCATTATCCTCGAATCCATGCTTGAAGGCTACGCGGAATATTACTCCGCAGAGCTTTCCGAGAAAATTCATCGTGGGCAAAAAGAAAATGCCCTAAAAGGAAAAAACAATGGTGGCGGAATCCCTCTTGGTTATGTACTTGGTCCGGAACAGAAACTTGTTCTTGATCCGATAACAGCTCCGTTAGTGCAAGAGATATTTCAAAGATATGCTGACGGCGAGATTGTTCGCACCATTGTTGAGGACTTTAATAAACGAGGTCTGAAAACAAAAAGCGGAAAATCGTTTTCTCCGAACAGCTTCAACCGCATTCTGAAAAATCGTAAGTATATCGGTGAGTATCAGTACCAAGATGTGATTATCCCAGGTGGCGTTCCTGCCATTGTGTCCGAAGATATATTCTACCAAGTGCAGGCACGGTTGGAGAAGAATAAACACGCTCCTGCAACTGCTAAAGCCGATGTAGATTATCTGCTGACCACCAAGCTGTTCTGCGGACATTGTGAGCGTATGATGGTTGGTGAAAGTGGTACAAGCCATACAGGTGATAAACACTATTATTACAAGTGTGGCGGAGCGAAAGAAGGATTGCAAGAAGAAATCTGTCAAGAAGGACTACATTGAACGAGCTGCCGTTGTGCTGACCGTCAATCGTGTTCTTCAAGACGAGGAAATCAGCCGTATCGCTGACAGCATCATCTCCTTGCAGAATAGTGAAAATACCACTGTACCGGCACTCAAAAAGCAGCTTGCAGAAACCGAGCGTGGCATTGAAAATATGCTCAACGCCATCCAGCAGGGTATTCTTACAGCTTCTACTAAAGACCGCTTGGAGGCTCTGGAAAAGCAGAAAGAAGACTTGAAAATAGCCATTATGCAAGCGGAACTACAGAAGCCCAAATACACAAAAGAGCAGATTGTGAGCTGGATCAGCCAGTTCAAATACGGCGATGTGAACAGTCGAGAATATCAAAAGCGTATCATTGATACCTTTGTCAATGCGATATTCCTGTTTGATGATTACCTTGCCATCACCTATAATTTCAAAGGCGGCACCGAAACGATTACTCTCAAAGATATTGAGGCTGTCTATGGTTCGGATTTGAACGCATTGTCTCCACCAAAAAGAAAGATACGACGAAAGTCGTGTCTTTCTTTTTGTGTTCAATCCGCTGATGTGGGTACCAGTAATTATGACACACCCCGGATACCATGTTCTGGGACAGAAACTTTAAAGGGTATTATTATGTACAATTTTGAATCAATTTTATCTCTGGGGGTATTTTGGTATACAGCAAAAGATTTGGACTATACCAAAAAATAAATATGGTACTTTTGCTTGAGGAAAGATACTGATATAATTCTCACAAATTGTTAGACATACTTGGAGAGTGCACAAGACACTTTTCACAAAAGAGAGGGGCTGGGCGGCAGGTGGGAGAAGGATGAACATCAGGATCAATCGCAGCAGCCAGACCCCCATCTATCTCCAAATAAAATGCGCCATTCAGAATTTGATTTTATCGGGGGAGCTCAGCCCTGGCTACAAGATGCCGGCAGAGCGAAAGCTGGCCGGAGAGCTGGATATACATCGGAATACCGTCATCAAGGCATATGGAGAGCTGGTTGACGAGGGATATCTGATCGTCTCCTCGAAGCGGCCGAAGGGTTACTTTGTCAAGGAGATTGCCGACGACGGAGTGCCATTCAAGCGCTTTTTCCCGCTGGAGAAAATGATTCGCTATCATTTTACGGACAAGGAGAAGCTGTTTCTGGACATCTTCAGCCGGTCGGAGCGGGAGGAATGCATCTCGATGGGCGGGATCATCATGGATGATGCGGCTTATCCCAGAGAGGGCGTAGAGAAGATTCTGCAGAACATGTCCCGGGAGCCGCGAAACGAGGCCGAACGGATGAAGAAAAACATCTGTTCTGTACTTTTTCAGGAGAACATGTACGTCAGCCCAAAGAATATTCAGTTGGTTGCCGAGACCAATCAGGCACTGAGCCATATCATGACACTCTATCTGGAAGAGGGGGACTACGTGATAGCAGAGGAGCCGGTGGTACCCGACAACGCCAGCATTTTCCGCAACAAGGGGATCAACCTCGTAACAGTGCCGATGGAGCCGGACGGGATGGATCTGGCCAAGTTGGAGACAGCGATCCGAAAATACGCACCGAAATTCATCTATACCATGCCAAACTATCACAATCCTACGGGCATTGTGATGTCCCTGGAGAAACGGAAAAAGCTGCTGGAGCTGGCGGGAAGGTATTGTATTCCCATCATCGAAGAGGACTCCCAGCGGGATTTTCGATACGAAGGAAACCGGCTTCCCAGCCTGTACGCTCAGGATCGGTACCGGTCGGTGATCTATATCGACTCCTTCACGCTGACCTTTCCTTATGGGATTAAGACGGGGTATATTGTGGGGCCTACCGACCTGATCGAAACGCTGGAACGGCTCATTGTTGTGGACGAGACCTTTGTAAGCAGCCTAGGGCAATATATTCTTAATGAGTATATCGAGCGCGGATATTATCAAACCCATATCGGACACTTGGTGAAGCACTATGCGCACAAGCGGGATCTCCTTTGCCAATGTCTGGACGGGATTGCGGACAAGGGGATTACCTATACCAAGCCCCGGGGTGGGCTGCTTCTCTGGTGTGATCTCGAAGAACGCATCAATGAACGCAGGCTGTATCACGAGGCGGAGAGCCGCGGGCTGTTAATTATGCCCGGCTTCCTGTTTTACCCGAAGGGCTATGAGGGCGGCGGTCATGTTCGGCTGTGCTTTTCCAATATCAGCGATGCCGACATTGAACGAGGTGTCCAAATTTTGAGTGAAGCGCTGGAACACAGCGTGGAATAAACCTGTGGAGGGATAGCATGAACCAGTTAACAGAGTACCGGAGAGAGTTCCATAAATACCCAGAAAACGGCTGGCGGGAATTTCGAACCAGCGCCCGGGTGGCCGAGATACTGACCGGGATGGGGTATGATGTGGCCATGGGACCGGACGTGATCGAGCCCGGAAGCGTGGGGGAGCCTGAGCGGCTGAGCGAGGAGCAGATCCGTCAGGAGATGGAGCGAGCCGTCCGGCAGGGAGCCGATCCGGCATTTGTGAAGCGGACCCAGGGCTGGCCCGGCGTGATGGCGGTGCTGGACACCGGAAGGGAGGGGCCTGTCTCCGCGATGCGGTTTGAGATGGACTGCCTGCCCTACGACGAACCTCAGAGGCCGGGATACCGCCCCTGTGACGAGGGCTATCTCTCCTGCAACCCCCAGTCAGTACACGCCTGCGGCCATGACGGACACACGGCTATCGGCTTGGGCATCGCCGCAGAGCTGATGAAACGGAAGGGGGAGCTGAAGGGAAAGATCAAGCTCTTCTTCCAGCCTGCCGAGGAGACGTTCTATGGCGCCCAGTCCATCGTGGATAAGGGGCACCTGGACGACGTGATGAACTTTATCGCGGTACATATCGCCCTGAGCGCGGAGAACAAGCCTCTGCCCTCCCATACCGTAGCCTGCGGGTGCCGGGATTTCCTCAGCGACCGGCAGTTGGATGTCTATCTGGAGGGAAAGGCCGCCCACCCCTGCGGGGCCTCCCAAGAGGGAAAGAACGCCCTGCTGGCCGCCTGCTCCGCCGCATTAAACATCCACAGCATCGCCCCCCACGAGGAGGGCCTGTGCCGGGTGAATGTGGGCGAGATCCACGCCGGTGTGTGTGCCAATACCATTGCGCCGGACGCCATGATGCGCATTGAGTACCGGGGGCAGAAGCCCGCGATCTCCGAATACGCGGGCCAGCGGATCTTCGATATTCTGGAGGGCACTGCAAAGGCCTACGACCTCAAGTATCACTATGTGGATTACGGAGAGGTGCCCGCAGGCGCCAGCGACTATGCCATGATGGAGGTTGTCCAGCGGGCGGCCAAAAAGGTGCCCTGGTTCCAGACAGTATATTTTGAGGGCAATGTCGGCGGTACGGATGACGCCGCCGTAATGTTGACCAAGGTACAGCAGAACGGAGGAATTGGCTCCTATGTGGGCATTGGTGCGGATACCACCGGCCCCGTTCACAACCCCGAATTTGACTTTGACGAGGACTGTCTGCAGGCCGCCATGGAGCTGTGTGTGTATGCCCTGGAGGAGCTCCATGGGATGGATGCTTGACTTAGAAAGAAGAGGACAGTGTAAAAACATTAGGAGGTAAAGAGAACGATGGCTGAGAAAGTTGTATCCAAGTTGAGGGGGAACATGTGGCGGCTGATCATTCTGGCAGTGGCCGGCTCCCTGATCTACGGACTGCCTTATTTCAGGACCTATTACTATGACGCGTATCTCCAGGCGTATAACCTGACCAACACCCAGATGGGCTCGCTGGGCTCCATCTTTGGCGTATTCGGCATGATTTCCTATCTGTTCGGCGGTGTCGTAGCCGACTTTATCTCTCCCAAGAAGCTGATCTCCATCTCACTGATCCTGACCGGGGTGGCTGGATTCTGCCACCTGTTCGCGACCAACTATTCCATGCTCCTGGTGATTTACCTGGTGTGGGGTTTTACAGCGCTCTTTGCGTTCTGGCCCGCATTGGTCAAGGGTATTCGTAGTCTGGCCTCCTCTGAGGAGCAGGGAAAGGCCTACGGCTTCATGGAGGCTGGACGCGGCGTGACCAACGCGGCCCATCTCGCTATCGCTCTGGCCATCATCACCGCCATCACCAGCAAGCGTGGCAGCGCCGCCGGCCTCAAGGGAGGCATCATCTTCTACTCTGTCGTTGTGATTGTGCTGGGCATCCTAGTGCTCCTCTTCTTTAAGGATCCTGAGACCTCTGACAAGTCCGAGCGCTTCAACTTCAAGCAGGTTCTGACCGTGATGAAGCTGCCCCAGGTGTGGATCCTCTGCCTGATCCTGTGCTGCACCTATGTCATGAACATGTCCTATGCCTACTTCAACCCCTACGCCACCTCTACTCTGGGCGTGGCCATGGTGGGCGGCACCATTGTAACGATTATGGCGGACTACATCCGTCCCTTTGCCTCTGTGGGCGGCGGCGTCCTGGCAGACCGTCTGGGCCGGCCCAGGATCATGACCATCGCCTTTGCCATCATGGCGGTCGGTACGTTTGCCATCGCCCTGTTCCCCAAGATGAGCGTGCCCGTCTTTGTGGCCCTGTGCGCCCTGGTATATGTGGGTATGTACTGCAACTACGGCATCGTGTTCTCCCTGATGGATGACGGCGGTATTCCCATGGAGGTCTCCGGCACCGCCGTGGGCGTGATCTGTACCATCGGCTATCTGCCCGAGGTGGTCTGCCCCGCGACTGCCGGTATCATCCTGGATACATTTACCGAAGCGGGCTATAAGTATTACTTCCTTGCCGTCGGTATCATTATGCTCATCGGTATTGTGGGTATTATGATCTGGAACCGCAGCATGAAAAAGCAGAAAGCAGTGAACAAGTAAACAAAAGAGCTGGTATCCATTCCGGATACCAGCTCTATTTTATTTGTACGTTTCCAGTGCGGCATCTGAGGGGAAACGGAGCCGGAGAAGGCAGACGGCAAACAGCAGGCCGCCCAGGAACCAGGTCAGCGGATAGGCCCAGTAGATCACCCGAATATCGGGAATGAAATGGGTGACGGCGGTGATGTAGGCGATGCGCAGGGCGCACCAGGTGGCCAGCATGATAGCCATGGGGATGATTGGCCGCCCGGTCCCCCGGAGAATGCCTGCACAGCAGTGGGAGAAGGCCAGGAGGAAGTAGAACAGGCTGACGGTCCGGGCGTCGGCCACGCCGTAGGCGATGACCTCCGGGCTGCTGTTGAAGGCGGCAACCAGCAGGGGAGAGAGGACGAAGATGCCCAGCCCGATGGCCTCGGCCAGCAGGGGACTGCACAGCAGCCCGAACCGGATGCCGGAGCGGACCCGGTCATAGCGCCGCGCCCCGATGTTCTGGCTTACAAAGGTGGCCAGGGCCATGGAAAAGCAGGAGACCGGCAAAAAGGCAAAGCCCTCGATTTTGCTGTAGGCACCGCAGCCCGCCATGGCCGCCGAGCCGAAGGCGTTGATGTTGGCCTGGACGATGACGTTGGCCAGGGAGATGACCGAGTTCTGAACGCCGGAGGGAATACCCAGATAGACGACCTGCCGAAGCATATCGCCGTGAAAGCGTACCTGCCGCCAGGACAGGCGGTAGCTGTGCCCGGTGTGGGTGAGCTTGCGGAAAGCCAGGAGGGCGCTGAGGGTCTGGCTGAGGATGGTGGCCAGAGCCGCGCTGGCCACGCCCCAGCGGAAGACGGCCACGAACAACAGATCCAATACCACGTTGGTGAGGGAGGCGAAAATCAGATACTTCATGGGACTGCGGCTGTCCCCCACAGACTGGAGGATGCTGGCGCACATGTTGTAGAGCACTACGGCGCTGGAGCCTAGAAAGTACACTCGAAAATACGCAATGGAATTTCCGATGACATCGCCGGGTGTGCCCATCCAGCGCAGAATCTGGGGGGTCAGCAGAACGCCCACCACGGTGAGCACAAGCCCGGCCGCGATGCCCAGCGCTACGGTGGTGTGGAGGGCGCGGGAGAGATTTTCCCGGTCATCGGCACCGTAAAAGCGGGCAATAACCACCCCGGCACCCAGGGAGACTCCGTTAATAAACCCTACCAGCAGCATAATCATGCTGGCGGAGGAGCCCACCGCCGCCAGAGCGGCGCTGCCGATGAAATTGCCAACAATCAGGGAGTCTACGGCGTTGTAGAGCTGCTGAAACAGGTTACTGAGGAAAATAGGCAGGGCGAAGGAGAGCATTTTGCGGGGAACGCTGCCCTCGGTCAAACGGTTCTGGTCGGTTTCATCCATGCGGTACGATCACGGCTTTCTGTTTGATAGAGTACAGCCCGGCGCTCCGCCGGCGGCCGCCTGCACTACAGGGAAATGTCCGCGGACTTTGCGGCGGCATCGAGCACGTGGCGGGCCAGCACGGAGGTGGTCACGGCCCCCACGCCTCCGGGGACGGGGGTAACGGCGCCCACCACGGCTTCGGCCGCAGCGAAATCCACGTCACCCACCAAATGGCCGGCGGCGTCCACATTGATGCCCACGTCGATGACCACTTGGCCGGGGGAGAGGCAGTTGGCACCGATAATCCCGGCCCTTCCAGCGGCGGCGATCAGCAGCTCTGCCCGACGGCATTCGGCCGCCAAATCGGCGGTGCGGGTGTGGCAGAGGGTGACGGTGGCGTTCCGGTTCAGCAGCAGCATAGCTGCCGGCCTTCCGATGACCAGACTGCGCCCCACCACCACGGCGCGCCTGCCGGTAGGCTCAAAACCATAGTAGTCCAGCAGTTCCAGGCAGGCCTGAGCGGTGCAGGGGGGATAACCCTGCCCGTCACCGAAGAATACACTGGCCAGGGAACCGCTGGTGATGCCATCCACATCCTTGACGGGGGAGAGGGCGGCACACACCGCCGCCTCGTCCAAGTGTCTGGGCAGAGGACGGAAAAGGAGGCAGCCGTGAATGGCCCCGTCCTCGTTGATCCGGCGGATGACCGTCAGCAGTTCCTCCTGGGTGCAATTGACTGGCAGGATAAAATGCTTTACAGAAATTCCGATCATTTCACAGCGCTTGCAGGCCCCACGCTCGTAGGAGAGATCCTCCGCCCGCTCTCCCACCCGGACGATGGCCAGGGTGGGAGAAATGCCGCGGGCCCGCAGCCTCTCCGCCTGTCCGCACAGGCGTTCGGTGAGCGCGGCGGCCACTGGCGCACCCTTCCAGAGCTCCGCCATCAGGTGTACCTCCCCATTACCGACTCATAGATCTGTTCGGCGCGCTTCCAGTACTGCTCCACAAGACCGTCAGCCTCGGCATTCATGGCCTCCGCGTACGGCCGGTCGGCCATGCTCTTGGTATTCACCTTCACGTTGAGCCATGCCCCATAGAGGGCACCCCAGCATAGAACAGCCCCGGTTCCCACATCGGAGAGCACCATCACGCTTCCCTTGTCCAGCATCTCGCTGTGAAGGTCAATTGCCTCACAGCAAAGCCGGAGGATCTCCATGGGTGCGGCGGCGGCGTCCCGCAGACAGCGCTCCATCACCTCACCCCGGCTCGGGTCCTCCTTCGGGATGGCGTAGGCCCGCGAGAGGGGCTCAAAGGCGGCGGCATCGGTATCCACCAGGCCCAGCAAACGGGCGCGGAGATCCTCCGCCCGCGCCATCAGGGCCTTGACATCCTCCTCCACTGCGGCGTATTTTTGCTTGCCCACGGTGTAGTTGCCAACCATGGTACACAGGGCCGCGCCCAGGGCGCCCGCCAAGGCGGAGGCCCCTCCGCCGCCGGGGACGGGGGCCTTGGAGGCCAGTGCGTCCAGAAACGCGCCGCAGCTCTGTTCCGCGGTATTCATTCGCAATCCCTCCTTCATGATTCGGATAGGCGGCCTACGGCCGCCTATCTGCCGTTTCAATGGGCTAAGAATTTTGCCGTTCTCGTCCACGTCCACCTTCCCGGTCGCGGACACTTTGGGCGGGCCTGGCATGGACTCCCCACGTGAGAATCTCCCGTGGGGGCTCCATATAATCTTATCTGCGCGGGCGAAGTAAATTCGCCCGGCATCAAGGTTTTGCTGGCGCAAAACGCTTGTACGCCGCATTTGCGGCGGGCATGCCCATGCCCGTCAAAACAGGCCGGAGATTCTGCCGTTCTCGTCTACGTCCACCTTTTCGGCCGCGGGCACTTTGGGCAGGCCGGGCATGGACTCCCCACGCGAGAATCTCCCGTGGGGTCCCATATAATCTTATCTGCGCGAGCGAAGTAAATCCGCCCGGCATCAAGGTTTTGCTGGCGCAAAACGCTTGTACGCCGCATTGGCGGCGGGCATGCCCATGCCCGTCTTAAAACAGGCCGGAGATTCTGCCGTTCTCGTCTACGTCCACCTTTTCGGCCGCGGGCACTTTGGGCAGGCCGGGCATGGTCATGATGTCGCCGGTGAGGGCGACCAGGAACCCGGCGCCGGCGGACACCTTAATATTGCGTACCGTGATGGTGAAGCCCCTGGGCGCGCCCAGAAGGGCGGCGTTATCAGAGAAGGAGTACTGAGTCTTGGCCATGCAGATGGGCAGGGAGCCAAAGCCCAGCTCAGTGAGCTCCGCCGCCTGCTTTTGGGCAGCGGGGGTGAGCACCACGCCGTCGCCGTGATAGACCTTCGTTACGATAGCGGCCAGCTTGTCCTCAATGGAGGCGTCCAGCTCGTAGGAGAAGGTGAAGCGGTTGGGCGCATCGCAGAGGCGGATGACCTCCTCGGCCAGGGCAACGCCACCCTCGCCGCCCTTGGCCCACACCTCGGAGAGGGCTACGTTCACCCCCAGTGCACGGCACCGGTTCTCCACCAGCTCCAGCTCCGCCTCGGTGTCGGTGGGGAAACGGTTGACGGCCACCACACAGGGCAGGCCGTAGACCTCGGTGATATTTGCCACGTGCTGGAGCAGGTTGGGAAGGCCGGCCTCCAGGGCGGACAGGTTTTCACTCCCCAGCTCGGCCTTGGGGCAGCCCCCGTGGTGCTTGAGGGCGCGGACAGTAGCCACCACCACCACCGCATCGGGGTGGAGCCGGGCCAGACGGCACTTAATATCCAGGAACTTTTCCGCGCCCAGATCGGCGCCGAAGCCGGCCTCAGTGATCACATAGTCGCCCATCTTGAGGGCCACCCGGGTGGCCATGACGGAGTTGCAGCCGTGGGCGATGTTGGCAAAGGGGCCGCCGTGGATGAAGGCGGGGGTGCCCTCCAGTGTCTGCACCAGGTTGGGCTTGATGGCGTCCTTGAGCAGGGCGGCCATGGCACCCTCGGCCCTGAGATCGTGGGCGGTTACGGGGGCGCCGGAGCGGCTGTAGGCCACCACCATCCGGCCCAGCCGAGCCTTCAGGTCGGTGAGGCTGTCGGCCAGGCAAAGGACGGCCATGATCTCCGAGGCCACGGTGATGTCGAAACCGTCCTCCCGGGGAACACCGTTGACCTTGCCGCCCAGGCCGCACACGATGTTGCGCAGTTGGCGGTCGTTCATGTCCACGCAGCGCTTCCAGGTGATACGCCGCACGTCGATGTCCAGAGTATTGCCCTGCTGAATGTGGTTATCCAGCATGGCGGCCAAAAGGTTATTGGCTGCGCCGATAGCATGGAAGTCGCCGGTAAAGTGGAGGTTGATGTCCTCCATAGGGATAACTTGGGCGTAGCCGCCGCCAGCCGCGCCCCCCTTGACGCCGAAGACGGGCCCCAGAGAAGGCTCCCGCAGGGCGACAACCGTATTCTTGCCCAAGCGGCGCATGCCGTCCGCTAGTCCCACAGTGGTGGTGGTCTTGCCTTCGCCCGCCGGGGTTGGATTGATGGCGGTCACCAGAATCAGTTTTCCATCGGGGCGGTCCGCCCGGTCGTTCAGCAGCTTCAGATCGATCTTAGCCTTGTATTTTCCGTAGTACTCCAGGTATTCCTCGTCCACACCGGCCACGGCTGCAATGTCCCGAATGGGCTTTATCGCACAGGCCTGTGCGATTTCAATATCCGACTTCACTTCCACATCCACACACTCCTTTATACACTTCGGCTGGGAAAGAGAGAGGAAGATGGCGGTGTGCCCCCGACATCTTCCGTTCACCTTCCAGAATTTCAAGTTTATCGTAACATCCTTTGCCCGCCTTGTCAACCGGAGGGGGAACGGGAAATGGAAGGTCCGGGGGACAAAAACGGAAAAGGCAAATTCAGCTTGCCTAGGGCTTGTTTGAAAATTGGCGATGTGTCCAGCGGCGAGGAATTTTGGGCCGCTGGCAAGCAATTTTTTCGCAGGAATCCTGACGGATTTCAAGGAAAAATTGCGCCGTCCAGCGGTCAAAAGGCCCGTCGATTGGGCATGTCGACATTTTTCAAACAAGCCCTAGGTATTAAAATTCAGAAATGTGGAGGTCACCCGTGGAGGCTGGAGTAAAAAAAGAAAGACACGACGTACGTCGTGTCTTTCTTTTTTGGTACGGCTGAAGGGATTCGAACCCCCGACCTTTTGATTCGTAGTCAAACACTCTATCCAACTGAGCTACAGCCGCATGTCATTGAGAGGACTGTATTTGTCCTGCTCGCTGACGGCTTGATTATATTAGCACAGGTTGGAACAGAATGCAAGAGGAAAATAAAAATTTCTCCAAAAATTTTCTTCGGCCGGGAGAGGACCGGGTCAAGTGGAGAGCTCTCCCTCTGCAACAATGCGCTCCAGGCAGGCCATCAGATCCGACATGGTCTCCAGCTTGACATCCATCTGCAAAATGTGCTCCCGGAGCTCGGGTGGCATGGAGTCAAACTTTGCACGGATAGCGGGATTGACATAGGACATGGAAATCACCTCGCCGATAGTATGGACAGGGGCACGGAAATTCATACCATGAAAGGAAATAAAAACGCGCTCCGGAACCGGAGCGCGGGAGTTTTTGGTCTGTCCCCCACAGAGAGGCGTCTGCCACCCTGCGGGGGTACAGTGGTTTTGGGTGTTTGAAAAGAGAGGAAAGAGAGGAGGAGTCTTGATTGATTGCTCTGGTATCCTGACAATCTCTATTTTAACAGGTCTAAGCCCAAAGTGATGAACCATTTTCAAATTTAGTATGAACGTTTTATGAACGCGGAAAACGACTTTTTCCCTGGGTAAAGGGAAAGAAAAATGGCCATATACCGCCAGGCATGCCAATGAGCGAGCGTACTCGCAGCGCATGAAGTGCTACACAGTACGAATGCGGTACAGGGCGTTGAGCACCCGCCAGTTCTGTGGGAAGGGCCGCATCAGGTTCCAATAGCCAACCCCGTATAGACCATATTCGGGGATCAAGGCCAGCTTGGCCTGTATGCTACGGGCATCCTCAAACCAGACCTCATGGGTTATGCCGTAGCCATCAGTATAGCGGTACCAGGGGGCCTGGGCCTGCTCGCTGTATTGGATATCCACACCGTGGCGGACCGCCCTGGAAACCGCCTCCTGGGGGGAAATGGACTGAGCCTTGGTACGTCCCTGCACAAAGGGGAGCGGCCAGTCGTAGCCGTAGAGGGGGACGCCCAGCCAGATTTTGGAGGCCGGGATTTCCGTCAGGGCATACTCCACCACTTGGCGCACATTGGGCAGGGGAGCCACCGCCATCGGCGGACCATAGGTATAAAACCATATAAGCCCCCTGTAATGGCTATAATTGTTCGCCATCCGTTTCAACACGGGGAAATACATAGAGATTCATATCGCTTGCCTCCCACCGGCTGCCGGTTGTCTTGGTGTATAAGATCTTCTCCAGGACTTCTTTCAAGATGGTGTTTTTTTCGCGGGGGTCGGTCAGTGTGGGGTAGAGGGCAAGCACACGCTCAATCCGGGGAATGATCTCGAAGCGATTCCGGGCGATGCGTCGGGAGGCAGTAAGGGCGGCCTGGGTAGTTTCGATCTGCTGGTTCACCTCCGCCATGCGGGCGGTCAGGGCCTGGGATCGCTGAAGAAACAGGTCGGTGGAGTAGACGCCCTGCTCGACCAGGTTATAGAGATTATCCATCTGCGCCTGTAGGGTGCCGAGGGTACGCTGAAGGGAGGTGATTTCCTGCTCCGCCGTGGGGCCGGTGTGGGAGATAGTCTCCTGGGACTGTGCCAGCTTTATCTTGTAGTCGGATAGCCAAATGCGCAGGGAATCAAGCATACCCGCCTCTACTTCCTCCAGGACAGAGCTCTTGCAGTTGCAGTCCTTATTCGGACAAGCCACGGTATCGCGGCCGTGCTTGAACTTCCGGCGCTCCATGCTGCGGCCGCATTTGGAGCAGATCAGCAGGCCGGCCAGGGGATTTCGTATATTGGTGCTCTTGGGGACGGGGGCGTGGGAGCGGTTCTTCAGCATGAGCTGGGCGCGGTGCCAGAGCACTTCGTCCAGAATCGGCTCATGCCGGCCGTCGGAAAGGTGGACGGCACGATCCACCGGGCGGGTTTTCACCAGCTCACCGTCCACCATGCGCTTGACGGTGGGCCGATAGCTCCAGCGGAGCTTTCCGATGTAGGTTGGATTAGTCAGAATGTCCTTCACGGTGCAGGGCGGCCATTTACCGCCGGTGGGGGAGGGGATGCCCCTGGCATCCAGCCGCTTGGCGATCGTATAGGAGCCGAGCGGGCGGAGGGTACCGTCAGGGAGGAGCTCACCGTTGACGTACCAGTCGTAGATCTGGCGGACGATTTCGGCCTGCTCCGGGATGATGCGCAGGGAGTACCCCTTTTCACCGGACAGCTTATAGCGTTCATAGCCGTAGGTGGCCTTGCCGGCGATATACTTTCCCTCGGACAGAGAGGCCCGGCGGCCGCGCTGGAGCCGTCGGTTGATGGTCTTATACTCCCGCCGGGACATAAAAAGGCCGAACTCAAAATATTCCTCGTCAAATTCGTCGCCCGGGTCATAGACCTTATTTGGGGTGACGATTTTTGTATCGCTGTACTTGAAGGTGTCAGCCACGACGCCCTGATCGGTGGTGTTGCCGCGGGCCAGACGTTCCACCTCCATGACCAGGACACCGGTCCAGCGGCCGGCCTCCACGTCATTGAGAAGCCGCTGCATTTCAGGGCGCTCCGCGATAGATTCGCCGCTGCGTACCTCCTCATAACACCCGGTGATATTGAGTCCGCGCTTTCGGGCCAGCTTGAGCAGGTCGGCCCGGTGCCGGGCCAGCGTATCCCCCTGGCCGTTGGCTTCGGCCTCCAGGTCTATACGGGATTTACGGAGATACAGACAATATTCGTCCATAGGGCGGCCCTCACTGTTCTGGCGGGAACACCTTGGACAGCTCGATAAAGCAGCCGGACAGGGTGTTGACCTTGGCCACGGCCTCAGCCGTGTAGAGCTCCTGGACACGGTAGCGGCCATCCACCAGGGTGCTGACCTGTACGGTGCGCTCCTCGGGGCTGACAATCCAATACTCCGGCACTCCGGCCCGCTCGTACAGGTTATACTTGGTCAGCCGGTCGTGGCGTTGGGTGGAGGGGGACAGTACCTCAATAATAAGGTCAGGTGCGCCCTTGCAGCCTATATCATCCAGCTTGCCGGGGTCGCAGACCACCGACAGGTCAGGCTCCACCAATGTGTCAACATCCTCCGGCCGATCGTCCGCCCGCTCAAAGAGCCGGACGGCGAAGGGGGCGGGGTAGACCTTGCACTTCTTTCCCTCCAGGTAGTTGTAAAGCTGGGCCAGAAGGGCGGTGATGATCTCCTGGTGTAAGCGGGAGGGCGGAGCCATCATCACCGGCGCGCCGTCGATCAGCTCGATGCGCTCTCGTTCATCCCAGGTCAGGGCATCAGCTAAAGTGTAACGGTCTTCCTTCGGTAGTGGCATAAAGGCTCTCCTTTCTGTCTACAGGCCGTAGAGAGGCCGGGGCGCGGAGGGCCTTATAGTAACGCTCCTGCACCCCGGAAATGACGACGGCGGCCTGGCGGTCGTCATAGATATGACTGGTGGTCTCAATCCGCACCTCCCGCGAGGGAGGTGACAACAAAAATCCTACTACTCAAGCAAAGCACATTATATGCATTTTGGAATTTTTCCATTTTGGCATTCGGGCAATAGGAAAGGCACCACCAATCTGGGGAGGCGTTGGCATGGCGGTGCCGCTGTTCTACTGGATCCCGCTAAGGAAGGCGACGGCCAAGCCGATGACCTCATAATTTAACGGGTCAAGCTCTTTCCTGCGGAGGATGATGGGGGAAAAGGTGGGGCTTTCCGCCCGGAGCTCCACATATCCCTTCCCGCAGTAAGCTCGCTTGAGCGTGTATTCATCACCCGCACTTACCACCGCGATCTGGCTGTTGTCCCCGCGGGCGCGGGAACCGAATAACACCAACCGCCGGGCGGCGTACTTTCGGGCCAAGCCGGCCAGATCGGCAGTCAAGGACGGAGAAAGATTCATTTGTTCAGGTTCTCGTGGTTCTCGTAAGCGATCTCTTGAAGCTGCTTATACAACGGCTGAATGTTGTATTTCTTTGGGAACTCGAACTTTTTCTCCCCGATGGAAACGCCGCCGTTGGCCTTGTAGTAGGGGGAGGAGATATAAGAGATATTGATCTCACTGTCATCCAGACCAAAGCCGGAGGTCTCAGCGGAGACGTGGATGATGCTGCTCAGATTGATGGAATCCACGCGCATTTTTTGCCCGGTGGCACCCTGCTTGTCAAAATCCACAATACGCTTATCTGTAAAGAGAACCACGTCGCGGACGAGCCGGAATCCGAGCTGAATTGACTCGCCATCCATCAAATAGGCGCCGTATTCCTTCGTCAGTTCATCAACCGATACCTCACTCATATTTCCGAGCACGCCCTGGGTAAGAGAGCCGCCCAGCTTTCCAATCAGTCCCATTTCAAAATCCTCCTATTATTTATATTACCGCACTTCAGCGGTTGGATTACCATCATTCGCTTGTTTGTCTATCTGTCATTTTGTTTGGAGGTGACAACCTATCATGGATTATGCCCAACTGATCAGCGGGCGGCGGGGCAGAATGACACGGCCGTAGTAGGTCAGAACGGTATCATCGCCACGGGCGCTGATGAAGCGGTCGGCATCATGGCGGGCCCGGTTGAGAGAGAGCAGCCGGACGTTGCCCGCGTCGTCCTTATAATACTGCTTGCACAGCATATCGCCGTCCACGTAGAAGATGCCCACATCCCCGTTCTCCAGAGGCTCCCGGTTGACATAGACGATAGAACCGTCCATGATATAGGGCTCCATGGAGTCGCCGTCGATCTTCACCGCGAAGTCGGCGTTGCGCGGGGCATCATTGCTGATCTCGATATAATCAAAATCCTCGCCGACTGCGGGAGAGGTCATGCCGGCGGCGGCGGGGGTGTAGTAAAGCGGAATGATTCGAGTACCCTGCAGCTCGGCCTCGCCGGTTTCCCGGCGGCGGCGCTCCTCCACCATGCGCTTCTGCTCCTCGGTAATCACAATTTTAGTCATGTTCCGCCCGTGACGATCCAGACCTTCATAATCCCTTGCCACGTGCAGCGCCTCCTCCGAGAGATCGGAGGGGGCGTTTTTTGCTTCGGAAGTTTTCTTTGGGTCGTCACTAAAACCCATGAGATAGTCAATTGTAACCCCATACCTCTGAGCAACAGCGATCCAAAAATCTGATTTAGGATCTCTGGCCCCGATTTCATAATTGTTATACGTCGACTTTGCTACGCCGACGGATTCTCCAAATTCAGCTTGCGTCATTCCCAATGATTCACGCAAGGCTTTTAGGTGCTCGTACATAACCGCACCCCCTTCTGCCCCTAATGATAAACCAGCAGAAATTAGATGTCAATAAAAAAATCCACAAAATGGGGAACATAGTATTGACAAGCCTCAAAATGTGGACTATACTGTAGCCGGTCCACAAAATGGGGACTGGAGGTGATTAAGTTGGGGTTGCGAGTCAATATTGAGGCCGAGCGCGGACGGCTTCAGATGACTAAAGGTCAAATGTGTGACGCACTTGGGGTAACACTTAAAACTTACAACGGATATATCCGGGGAGCTATGATTCCGTCTACCGTTCTCGAAAGCCTACACAAAATTACAGGACAGTCTATCGATTATCTGCTCGGTCTTTCAAGCGATCGTCCAAACATGACGCCCCGCCCCTGACGGGGCGGGGCCGGGAAGGAGGTGAGCGGGGTGAAGATCATCATCGAAGCTGATTCGAAAGAAATCGCCGCTCTTGTAAGCGAGTTACAGGAACGGCGAAGATGGGAGCTATTTGAAAACCCTGTCATATATCGCGGGTTGTCTGAGCAAGGGGTAGCTGGAGTCTTCGGTTGTCAAAATACCGGCTCCAAAGGCAGCCTGATTGAGAATCACGGCGGCGGGGCCGGTTAGATGCAGTCTTGCATCGATAGGCTGCTGTGCTCCTGCTGTGCGCTCGTAATAGATGGATAGATAGCGTTCAACATCCTCGGAAAGAGATCTGGAGCATTCCTCCACACGGTTGATATTAGTAGGTGCATTGTGGAACGTCCAAGTGAAGTTATGGATAAGGAATCTGCTATTAGGGACAGCACGACGAATGCCTGCACCCAAGAATGGAATCAATGCAATGGACTCGATGGCTCCCATGTTAATGACTGTTGTTGGAAGCGGGAAAGACCGCAAATAGTTATACATAGTAAATCCGGAGTTCAGATCGCCACCTTCACTGGACATCAGGATTTCTATTCCTTTCAGTCCCTGTGTGTTCATTGCGTTTAAGAGCATATTCCGAAACATTTCCGCAGTGGAGACATTGATAGGGCCAAAAAAATGGATTTGTTGTACGAAATTCATGTTTTCACCTCCCTTCTATCGGCTACATTCTACCACGGCGGAGGGTAGAGGACAAGGGGTAGCCTATCGTATGAATAAAGGCTTGTTTCTGACGGGGCGGGGCCGGGAAAGGGGGTGTTTTCGTGGCAAAGAAAGACAATATTGCTTTTCCAAACCTTAGAGCGGAGATGGGGCGGAAAAATCTTGGAATCGGGGATATTGCGGCGACATGCGGATTTAATAGAGATACGCTATCTAGGAAACTTTCTGCCAAGTCTCCGCTTAGCATAGTTGAAGCGTTCAATATCCAGCATTCTCTGTTCCCTGATTTGGATGTCAAATACCTGTTTTTTCGTCCAGATCAAAGTTACATAAAAGAGTGAAAGGAAGTGGTTTTATGCATCACTACATCACAAAGTACCATGAGAATGGAACTATGTATGCTGAGGCGTGGTTACAGCTTAACCTATTCGGGAGGAGCTTTTGCCTCTGGCGGGTAAAAACAAAGATAGAGGATCCTTGCAAATAGCAAAGATCCTCTAACAGGAGAAATCACTTTTTAGGAGTCCATTTGTTACCCGGCTTCTGAGTGGGTGGCAGACGATCACCGGGGTCAATAGTTACCTGCCGAGGATCATGGACTTGACCACCACGAGGACCGACCTCCACATACTCACCACGAGGCTTATTGTCTTCTCCAGGCTTATACAACGGTTTAGGCACGGCGGAACCTCCCTTCTTCGAGAATAGAGGGCAAGATACAGTTGCCTCTTCCGCTACAATTATAGCGTATTATACGACAAATATCAAGATATTGTATAGAAAATTTGTTCCACACAATATGCGGGAAGAAAAATTCTGAGACAGGAACATATTTTCCCTATCCAGACCGGCCAGCCCGGAACACTGCCCCGCCCCTGACGGGGCGGGACGAGAAAGGAGGAGGCTATTAGAATGAATAATGTTTTATATCCGCGCGGAGTTGATTCTGCCAGAGTAATCTTGGTTGTTGAAACAAAATGCGCAAGGGGATCTGGTCAGCAAGAACAACCTTCACGGATCATAACAGAATACTGGTCAATAGACGGAAAGAAATTGGCAGAAAATGATCCTATTTTCGAGCGACCGGTGGGTGGGCAATAAGCAGCTTTGTTTCAACTAATTTTACGAAAATTTCCATATATCGCTTAAGTAGTTCAAAATCATGTTCAGGGTACTTTCGCTCATAATGAGCATAGTCGTTTCCCAAGATGCGCACTACATCTGCTGTCGCAAGCATCTCCTTTTCGCCTAAATATTCAGAAATTGCGTCACAGAGATTTTTCTTTATAACCTTTTCACGGTCGATGTCAAGCTCGCGGATTGCGTAGTCTTTGACAAGACACTCCAGAGCTTGGCGGTATCCAATCGCAGCAAGTTCTATATCTCCAAATTTTTCAGCACGGAGGGCTTGATTGTATGAGGTGATGAATCTTGGGGATGTGTCAGCGAGTGTATCATTTTGGTATCCACTATCTGAGGGTGGGTAAAACCCGGCAAAGTCAGCAATTTTATCTTCCCTGCTAATTTTGTAAATCACAATGTACTTTTCGGAGCAGAAAGTACATCTATACCCAGCGACTCCGATTTCAAAGCCTGTAGGGCCTGGATGAACAGATCGGGAAACGATAGTTCCATCTTGAAATGCACCACATAAAGGGCATAGCATGGGCTTTTTAAGTTTGAAATTGTAAGAATTATCAACAAGCCCGAAAGTATCTTTACAGTTTTTCATCGCAAACCCCAGATTTTGCATATTACGGACCTTCTTTTCTATATTCTACCACGGCGGGGGAGGGAGGACAAGTACCGACCGAGCCGACGACCAGCCAGCCACGTGAGAAAGCCCCACCCCTGACGGGCAGGAATGATGAAGGAAAAGGAGCAGGAGGTCAAGGGAATGAATGAAATTTTATTTCTGCGGGTGTGGACTCCGCAAAGGTGGTCCAGGCGATTGAAACAAAATCCGCGCAGGGTACCGGCATCACGGAGCAGCCCGCGCGGATGATAACGGAATATTGGAGTCTGGATGGAGAGCGTCTGGCCAGGTCAGGTGTCCTCACCTCCACTCAATCTTCTCCGCTTCTTCCACTCCGAGTTCAATGATAATCCAGTGCATTGTCAATTGGATCAGCCTTTTCAGATCCTCTAGATCCCGGTCGGTGTGTTTCTGCGTGTAGTGGGCCTGGTCATTTCCGAGCCATGCGGCCCGGCTTGCCACGATTTTAAGCCGCTCATATTCGATGTAATCCCTGATGCAGTTGCTCAACGGCGCGTTTTCGATGGCTTGGGCCTTCTCTGGATGCCGCTGTTTGCAATAATCCTTCACCAGAAATTCCAGTGCGCGACGGTAACCTATCCCCGCGATTTGATCCAAACCAGATTTTTCTGCTTGGACAGCCTGCTGATAGATCGTTACAAATTCCGGGGAGACCATTTCGATCGGCGGATCGAGTGTTTCGGGCTTGAAGGCCTGCGGGTCGGACCGCTGGTGCACCGCATTGAAACCGCTTCCTAGGTCTCCACTTCTGACGATATAGGTGGACAGGAAGCCCTGCTTGCAAACCGGACACTCCTGGATGAGATACACACGTTGGCTCTGTCTATCTCTAATCATGCTTGCAGTATGGAAGATTGGTTGAATACCGCGACCGCAGAGCGGACATACCGATATTTCCTCATAAGAAACCGTGACATTTCGGTTCATCTCCCGAAAATATGCCGAAACAACCTGTCTCATATCTATCACACTCCGGTCGAAGCATAGCACAAAACCGGATAAAGAACAAGTACAAAACTATAGTTTTATGAAAGTAGAATCAAAAGAGAGGCTTACTCCCTAAGCACATAGGACAATCTGAGCATCACATAGGCTGACCTGGAGGTGAGCAGCATTGAGGACAATCAAGGCCCGAAACGGATTCGTTTTCACGTTTCCGTTTGAACCGCCTTGGGAGGATCTGCGGGCGGAGGGGAGCACGCCGAACGGCGGCAAGTTCTACATATTTGATTCCTGCGTGATTCGAGATCCGGAGGAACGGGCCGCCATTGACCGCCGGGTCGCTGATGTGTTCGTCCAGGCGGAGCGCCGGAAGTTCTTGGCGGCTCTGGAGGCGGAGGAGCAGAAAGCCCAGGCCGCCGGAGAAGGGTAGCGAAAGAGCGGGGCCGCCCTTTGGGCGGCCCGCAAGAGAAAGGTGGACAAGCATGCGAACGCTAAAAACGTCCCGGCGGGAGCTGGAGCATGTGGCGGTGTGCGTTACAGGAGAAGTGAGCGCGGAATTTATCCGGGATATCCAGGAGACCATGCGGCGGGAGAACCAGCGGCGGCGGGATGCGGGCCGGCCGGGGATGTCCTACACGGTATCGGGTGGGGAGGGTAGCCCGGAGGAGTGGCTGCGGAAGGTGCTGAACCGGGATCTGGAGAACAGGGCCACCCTGACCGTACATTACATCCAGGGGCCGGTCGTCCGCCTCGCTCTGACCGGAAGGCAGGCGGCGGCGCTTCGGGCGGCCGTGGAAATGGAGCTGGCCCACCAGAGAGGCCAGGAGCTGAGGCTGTCGAGGCTGATCGGCGCGGGACTGGCGGGTGTTGCCCGGTGCGGCGGCGCCGCGGAACAGTACATAAGCGGGGTACGGCAGGACATAGCCACGGCGGCGGAGCTTGCGGAGCTGCTGGACAGGGCCATCCGGGCCGCCGGAGGTGTCGGGGAATGAGTCGGCAGCTTATCGTGGCAGTGCTGGGGCTGGCCCTTCTGCTGGCATTTGTGGTGCTGGTGGAGTATCACGCAGGGGTATGAATTATGAATGGGGTGTGCCGCCCCTGGGCCGGCGGGGATCAGGCGGAGCCCGCGGCCCGACGCAGGGCCGAGCGGGCCAGGGCGCCGCGCCTCTCTCGGTGTCACCGCGACCCGCCGGGCCAGGAGCGGCACACCAGAGTAAGGAGGAGAACCAAATGAAAGTTGCATTGTTTGGGGCTGGGGATATCGGCCTGTACCAGCTTCCGGGGGAGCACCCGGAGAGAGAGCTGGCGGAGATGCTGGGCGGAGAGACTGAAATGGCACGCATCGACAGGAGATTGAAGCTGGTGACCCGGCGGGACGGGGAGACCGAACGCCTGACCATCCGGTACGCCCTCCATCGGCTGGGGCATGAACCGGAACCCATTGCCGGCGAGTGCGCCGTGGTAGCCGTAGGGGCGGAGGGATGCCTGCTGGACATGGGGCGCCACGACCTCGCCGTCGCCGTCCGGCACATACGACCCGTCTGATGATGACCTGTGTTACGGGCGCAGGCCGAAACGCCCCACCGGGGGCGTCACGGGAACCCGTCGGCAACGTGGGAAATCGCCGCCACGATTCAATAGAAGCATTTTGAGAATATGGGGCGGACATCTGCCGCCCCGCGAACTTATGGAGGAATCACCATGTATCTCTATTGCGGGAAGCGTATTACCCGGGAGGAAAAGCGGCGCCGGCAGCGCCTCCGGGCAAACCTGATCGGCGTGGCGCTGGCGGCCGCCCTGGTGGTGGCGGGCATTATCCTGGGCCTGACAGCGGGGGCGAGACTATGAAGGGGACCATCTATCTCTACGAGGTATCCCACCCGGACTACCCCACGGTGACGGTGCCCAGCATTGGGCCGGACAGCGCCACGGTAGAGGCTGTCCGGCGCTGGGGTGTGCCTGAGCTGTGGGGCCGGATTGCGGGCTACTGCACGGTACGACGCGGCGGCCGCGCCGCCCGGCCCAGGTGTACCCGGTGCGGCCGGGAGTTTGGCACGGCCGGACAGGCGGCGGGCAAGTGTCCGGACTGTCTGCGCTCGGAGGAGCTGCACCGGCGGCAGATGGCCAATATCCGCGGCTCTGACCGCCGGCCGGGGATGCGGGGATGATCCTGTCACGAACAGACCCCTACGGCCTCCGGGGAGCGGTCAAGCCGGGCCGCCTGCCGGAGACGCCCGCCCCTCCGGCGACCAGAGACAAGCCGGAGAATGTGCGCCGGTGCGCTTCCTGTGACGTGCCGCCGGAGCGGTGCCGTGGGAAGTGCCGATCGGATGCCGACCAGGAACGGGCGCGGGCCGGCGGCGACGGCCGGAAAAAGGTTGATGCGGAGGCGGTGCGACGGCTGGCCGCCGCCGGACGAAATAAGCACCAGATTGCCCGGGAGCTGGAGGTCAGTATATCCAGCGTCCGCAGGGCGTTAAAGCGAGAATAGGAGGAAGCGTCGTGACAATACAACAGACTGCCACACTGGACAAGCTGCGGGAGCAGCAGTCGGGCGTCAGGGAGCATACAGCTCCTTGGATGGTCGCCCAGCAGTTGATGGACATTTGCCGGCACGAGCCGGCCAGCGCCGAGCTGATTTTGCAGGATCTAGACCGCCCGGCCATGTCTATTGTGGAGGCCGAGAAGAAAGTCAAAGCCTACGCGGACGCCCACAAGAACGGGTCCTTCGCCTGTGTGCCGCCGGATGAGTCGGACCGGATTCTTCGGGAGTTCTACGGCCTGCCTGCCATGGAGGCCGGGGAGCAGGCCGGACAGGGTGCTCCGGAGGAACAGGCCGGGGGCTTCCTGGATCTCATGGATTTTCTGGGGTGAGCACTATGGAGGACGTGAGGAAGCTGGTACCACGCACCCCACCGGAGGGCCTGCTGGAGTGGACGGCGGAGCGCCACAAGGAGTTGGAACAGGACGGCCTGCTGATCGAGACAGAATGGGCCGAGGATTACCGCCTGGAGGTCATACTGGACGAGTGGGCCCAGCGGAAGAAGGTGCGGGCCATCCGGGCCACCTGCTCGGCCTGTAAAGAGAGCGGGCTGCTATGGCGTGGCCAGGATGGACGCGGCGAGTGGGGGTTTATCCATCCGGGCACCTGGACAGAGGGAGAGGGCGGCGAGGTGTGCGCCGATGGGGATAAGACCACCTGTCCCTGGTGTGGCGAACCGGTCATTGTCCGCAGGAAAGCCGATGTGCGGAAAAAGGGATGGTTCGTGGCGGCGGAGAGACATGTCATGAGCGCGTCGGTGCTGGGGAAAGACCGCCTGCTGACGCTGACGGGCTGGACGGTTCAGCGGAGGATCACGGCGGCGGCCGAGCGGCAGCTGGTAGCCATCCCGGCGGAAGCCTACGTGTTCAGCGCCGACGACTGCGCCCAGCTGATGGGCTGGGTCAATTCTTACAGCGGCACGGCGGGATACTTCGTCCAGTACAGCCGGTCGTGGAGGCAGCCGGGGGACTGGCGTGAACGGTGGGGAGAGGAGGAGAATATCTATGGCCTGACTCCGGAGCTGGTCGCTTCAAGCTGCCTGCCACATTGTAAGCTGGTGGAGTATATGGCGAACCGAATACCGATGGGGCGGAGGTATCCCGTGGCATATCTCCGTTTATACCAGAGACACCCGAACGTAGAGAGTATCCTGCTCCACGGACTGCCTCAGGTGCTGGACGAACTGATCATCGAGCAGACCGACGGGGCGGACTGGAGTAAAAAGAACAGGAAGGCGGAGCTAGAGCTGCCGGAAATCAGATGGGAGGAAACCCGGTCGGCGCAGATGCTCGGCCTGAACCGGGACGAGCTGGTCACGGCCAGAAAACGGGGATGGGGCGTGCTGTTCTGGCGGCTGTTCACCCGGGCCAAGGCTGCCGGGGAGAGACTCACCGACGCGGATATCACACATGCTTTTTACCTGGGGGACGAGGACATTCTGGAGCTGGTGGGCCGGGGGCCGGTGGGCAAGAGCATGCGGTATCTGCTCCGCCAGATCGAGCAGGTGGGGGTGGAGCCGGAGGACGAAGACCCTCAGCCGGAGGGAGTAATCGACGTATCTATTCTGCTGGACTACTGGCGCATGGCCGAGCTGGTGGGTCGGGATCTGGCGGATCCGGCGGTCCGCTGGCCGGAAAATCTGCTGGAGGCACACGACCGTATGTCGGCCACAGCGGAGCAGTTTGAGGCCCAGGAGGTAGCCGTCAAGTTCCGTATCCGGCGGAAGCAGTTGGCCCGGTATGCGTTCCAGTGGAGGGGCCTGCTGATCCGGCCGGCCGCCAGCCAAAGAGAACTGGTGGCAGAGGGGGACGTCCTGCACCACTGCGTGGGCACCTATGCCAAGGACTACGCTAATGGCGAGACGGCCATCTTCTTCGTCCGCCGGGTGAAAGAACCCAAGAACTCCTACTTCACCCTGGAGCTAGACGAGGGAAAGCTGGTGGTGCGCCAGAACCGGGGGCGGCGCAACTGTGCCCGCACGAAAGAGGTGGAGGAACTTGAAGCCGTATGGCTAGCATGGCTGAAGGCCGGCGCACCTCGGGACGCCAAAGGCCGGCCGGTTGTGCCGGAGCAATCAAAACAGAAGGAGGTAACCGCCACATGAGTGAATTGAGCACCACGAACACCCAGCCGGCGCGGACAGTGGAGGCCGTCACGCTGGAAATCCAGACCCTGCAGCGCCAAGCCCAGCAGCTGCTCCTCGGCTATGCCATCGAGATCGGCCGCAGGCTGGTGGAGGTTAAGGCAATGCTGCCCCATGGGCAGTGGGGGACGTACATCAAGGAGCAGGTGGGCTATTCCCAGTCCACCGCCAACAACCTGATGCGCATTTTTGAGGAGTACGGCACGGCCCAGCAGTCCATATTTGGGCCGGAGGCAAATTCCCAAGCGATTGGCAATTTGAGCTACACCAAGGCCCTGCGGCTCCTGGCCCTGCCCGCCGACGAGCGGGAGGCGTTTGTGGAAGAGCACCAGGTGGAGGACATGAGCACACGGGAGCTGGAGGCCGCCATCAGGGAACGGGACGACGCCCTCCGCCAGGCCGAGGAGGACCGGGCGGAGCGGGAGGCCGCCGAGCAGGCCCGCGCCAAGATTGCCGAGGATATGCGGCTGGCCAACGAGCGGGTGGCGCAGCTCTCCCAGGAGCTGGAGGAGTTGCGCAGCCGTCCGGTGGAGGTGGCCGTGCAGCACGCCGAGGAGGAGGAACTGGATCAGGCCCGTCGAGAGGCGGCGGCAGACGCCCGCGCCCGGGTAGAGGCCCTGGAGAAGGAGCTGGCAGCCGCCCGAAAGCAGCAGAGCGACCTGCTGAACCAGCACCAGGAGATGGACCAGAAGCTGAAGGAGGCCCGCCAGGAGCGAAGGGACGCCATGGACGCGCAGAAGGCCGCCCGGGAGGAGCTGAAACAGACCAGGGAGGCGTTGGAGCGGGCCCGGAAGGAGCTGCGGGCCTCCGGGAATAAGGAGATCACCCAGTTCGGGGTCTACTTTGAGGCGTGCCAGGAGGACTTTTCCCGCATGATGGGCATCCTCCACAAGCTGAAGGCCGGTGGGGACGACGAGGGCCGGGCCAAGCTGACCGCCGCCGGCGGCGCCCTGCTGGGAGCTATGGAGAAGCAACTGGCGCCCTTCCGGGAGGAGGGGGCGGCATCATGCTGATTGAGGCCCCCTGCCGCCTGGGGGAGAAGTTCACCCACCACCGGAGTTACAGCAATCCCAAAGAACAGTATCTGCTAGGGATTGACCTGTCTATATGGCACTGCAATATCGACGGCGTGACACTGCTGGGGGGTCCATACAAAAAGGGGACGGTGGACTTCTTTGAACGGAAGGACATGGATGCGCTGCCGATCTCCTTTGAGGTGCCGGACCGGCTGGTGGAAGGAGACTGTCGGCCAGAGGAGCTGGGCATGGAACCGGGGAAGAAGTGGAAACTGCGAGGGATTCGGCTATGCGGGGAAACCGGGTGGGCGTTCAGCCTGTTTGATATGGACCGTGACTCCCGCCTGGTCAGAACGGATGTGCTGGACAAGCTCTTTGCCCCAGTTCTGCCAGCGGTGCAGGTGGATCTGATGGATTTCATTTAAGGGGGGAGACGATACGGAGAGACCAATTCTGTTCAACACCTCCATGGTGCGTGCCATCCTGGAGGGCCGGAAAACCGTCACCCGGCGGGCGATAAGACCGAAGCCGGACGGCAGGCCCATCCGCATGACGGAAAATAGCTGTTACCCCGGCTGTTATGCAATCGAGGGGACGCCGAGGGTAATTCAGCCACCATGCCAGACTGGCGACATTCTGTGGGTGAGGGAGACGTGGGCTCGGCTTCCGGCCAGTCCTGGAGGGCATTTCAGGCCAAACGGCGTGTATTACTACCGGGCGGACGAGGATATACGGCCGGAACAGTACAAGAGCAGTGGTTGGCGTCCTGCTGTTCATATGCCAAAGGAGGCAGCCCGGATTTTCCTACGGGTCGCCGGCGTGCAGGCGGAGCGGCTGAGGGAAGTTACCTGGGAAAGTGTGGCCGAAGAGGGGTGCGTAAATCCTATGCGATTTGATGAACTGTGGGACAGCACCATAAAGCCTGCTGAGCGACACCTCTACGGCTGGGATGCCAACCCATGGGTATGGGTGATCACCTTCGAGCGGGTCGATCGGCCGAAGCCCAGTACATGAGCGGATGGACAAGCCTGCTCACCGCCGGGGATCTGGAGGAACTGCGGGAAGCTCTGCGCCGGGGGTGGGTCACATCCCTGGAGTGGGAGGCGCCGGCCCTCCGGTTGCGGGTGCGGGTGAGCACCCAGCAGGCAGCGCCCGTCTGGTCGGTGCCCATGCTGGTGCGGCTGGAGAGATGGTTCCCAGGCCAGTACAGCACCCAGCTATTTGATAGTTTGGAGGCGATGCTGGATGGATATTGACCTCCGACGCCTGGGAATAGGCGCGCAGTTACAGATTGCCCTCGCCCTGCTGGGGAGAGATAGAGAGAGGAGGGACAAGGGTGGCGAATGTGGAGCTGATTGCCCTGTGCATCGCGGCGCGGCGGCGCGGCCTGACTTATGGCCAACTGGTGGCGCAGACAACCGAGGCGGAGCGCCGGAGGATCGTGGACAAGTACCGACGAGGCCCCAAAAGGAAGGAAAATAAAGGAAGATAAACAAGGGCGGGCTTTGGAGCCCGCCCTTTGCGGCATGACATTGTGCGCCGCCTCCGGCCCTCCGGGGGCGGCGCAGAGGGCCAATGCCCTACCTTATATATCAAATTGAGGAACGCGCGCGTGTTCCTATGCGGGGCCCTTAGACCGCTAAGATCTCAACCAGCACCAGCCAAAGGAGGAGAACCAGGTGAAAAAGCTCATGCGCTACCGGATCACAGCGGGCCGCGCCGTGGAGGTGCGGGACGTGCTCATGGAGGCACGCGGGGGAACACCGCGGGGGGCCAGAAGAGGGAAATCGTCCGCCAAGCAGCTCAAGCGCAATGAAGACGAGGCGGTGCTGATCCTGGCCCGGCAGCTCAATGCTAACTGCAAGGGCGGAGATCTGTTCCTGACTCTGAAATACTCCGATAGCCGCCTGCCTGCCACACGGGAGGAGGCGAAGCGTATTGCCCGAAACTTCATGCGGCGGCTGGCCAGGGCGTACCGGAAGACCACGGGGAAAAAGCTCAAGTGGTGGCTGGTGACTGCCAGCGTGTCCACGAAGACGGGGCAGCCGGTGCGCCTGCACCACCACGTGGTCACGGATGCCATGGACTGGGAGCTGATCGCCCAGCACTGGCCGCCGGAGGAGTTTTCATACCGACGCCTGGATGCGACTGGGGACTATACCGCCGTGGCCAGGTACATGATACGCAACGCCGGGTACGGAGGAGCGCGGGCCTGGTCCCACTCTCAGGGTATCCGACAACCCCAGTATTCCACGCCCATCCCTGTGGCCAGAGCGGGCACGGTGCGGGTGCCGCCGGAGGCCCGCGTGGTTGAGCGGGAGATCCGGGAGGACGGGGAAACCGGTTTTTCAGCCGCTTACATACGCTGGGTAATGCCGCTGGAGGATAATGCTACACGACACGGGAGGAGGAAACGACACGATGAATGAGACCTTTGCCGTCCGCTTGCAGAAGCTGCGGGAGCGTCGAGGAATCAGCCGCCGCGTCCTGTCTGAGCGGTGTGGCCTGAGCAAAAACATGATTGCGGTCTATGAACGAGGAGAGGCGGACCCTTCCACCGACACTATCTGCCTGCTGGCGGATATTTTCGGTGTGACAGCGGACTATCTGCTAGGCCGGAAAGAAAATTTTTAGCGTGCCCGATCTTTTGGGCATCTTGCGGCAGGGGCATGGTAGCATAAATCTGTGAAGGAATGCAGGCAGGAGAGGTGGCAAGATGATATCCGGCAGACGGTTGGCCCAACTGCGGGAGCTGATTGCCGAGGGCCGAGAGGCGGAGTTTTACAGTTGGGGCGAATGGAAAGCCCTGCGGCCTGATGTGCTTCGGCTGGATAACCGCGAGTGCCAGCGGTGCAAGCAGCGGGGGCGGTACCGGCGGGCGCGCATCGTACACCACGTCAAGCACCTGCGGAAGCGGCCGGACCTGGCGTTGAGCATTTGGGACACGGATACGGGGGAGCGGCAGCTGATCAGCGTGTGCAAGCAGTGCCACGAAGAGCTCCACCCGGAGAGTCAGCGGCAATATCGGCGCTTCTATGCGCCGGTGACGGTTGAGCGGTGGGACTGATACCCCCGTCGAAAAAAACAGGTTTTCCGGTACAGGCCCCAATCGGGTGGGTAATGGACATTCCCGGCGGATCGCGCACCCGCGCGCGCCCCGCTGCCCAGGCCGGACGGACAGGGAGGGGACGGCATGACAAAACCGGAGAAGACAAAAGAATACAAGGCCCTCCGCAGCGCCATGCTGGAGAGCCTGGAGGCTCGGGGGATGGTGGAGGAGCCGTACACCGACAAGGTGCGGGAATACATGAACTTCTGGTGCCAGCTCAAGCGGCTGGAGGCGGACGTGGCCGAGCGGGGTGTGTCGGTCATGGACGCCAAGCGGGGGATGCCGGTGGAGAACCGCAGCGTCTCCCTGGCGGTGCAGGTATCGCGGCAAATGCTGGCCATCTATACCGCCCTGGGATTTAAGGACGAACCCTCCCAGGGGGGCGGGGACGATGAGCTGTAGCCTGCCGCCGGAGGTGCTGTGCTATCTGGAGGCGGTGGAGGCGGACACCCCCAGGGCCTGCCCGGAGCAGCACGCCCTCGCGGCCTATGTCCGCCGAGTATTTGCGGAGGAGGACATCCGGGTGGATGCGGAGCAGCTTCGGCGTTACCTGGGCCTGGTGAAGTATTTTCCCTTTGAGCGGTTGTTCCCCTGGGAGGAGTTCCTGATTGCCCTGTGGGATTGTACCTACAGGCCGGACGGGACGCCCCGCTGGAAGACCCTGCTGTGCATGGTGGGCCGGGGCGCCGGCAAGGACGGGCTGATCGCGTTTGACGGCGCCTGCTCCATCTCCCCGTATAACCCGGTAGGGCACTATAACGTGGATATCTGCGCCAACAACGAGGAGCAGGCGGTGACGCCGGTGAAGGACCTGGCCGAGGTGCTGGAATCCCCCCGTTACGAGGCCAAACTGAAAAAACACTATTACCACACCAAGGAGCTCATTCAAGGGCGGAAAAACAAGGGCGTCATGAAGGGACGCACCAACAACCCCAAGGGCCGGGACGGCATGCGCTCGGGCAAGGTGGTGTTTAACGAGGTTCACCAGTTTGAGAACTACGATAACATCAAGGTCTTTATCACCGGCCAGGGCAAGGTAGCCCAGCCGCGGGTGGGCATATTCACCTCCAACGGCGAGGTGAGCGATGGCCCGCTGGACGACTATCTGGCGCGGGGCCGCCGCATCCTGCTCGAAGGGGAGGCCGACCGGGGCTTCCTGCCCTTTATCTGCTGCCTGAGCACTAAAGAGCAGGTACACGACCCGGAGAACTGGTATATGGCCAACCCGTCCCTGGCGTACAAGCCAGAGCTGCTTCAGGAAATCCGCGACGAGTACGAGGACTGGCTGGAGCACCCGGAGCAGAACGGGGATTTTCTCACCAAGCGGATGGGACTGCGAGCGGGCTTCAAGGAGGTCTCCGTTACCGACTACGAGAAGGTGAGGGCCACTAACCGCCCTCTGCCGGAGCTGCGGGGGTGGAGCTGCATTGTGGGGCTGGACTACGCGGAGCTGTCCGACTGGGCAGCGGTCAACCTCCATTTCCGGCGAGGAGAGGCCCGCTTTGACATCAACCATGCCTGGATCTGCGCCCAGTCTAAAACCCTGCCCCGGGTGAAGGCGCCCTGGCGTGCCTGGGCGGAGCAGGGACACGCGACGGTGGTGGACGATGTGAGCATCCACCCGGATCTGCTGGCCACCTATATCCAGCAGGCGGCGCTCCTGTATAACGTCCGGCTGCTGGCCCTGGATCACCACCGATGGACGCTGGTATCGGAATCCCTGCGCAAAATTGGCTTTGACGCCGCCGATAAAAGCCGGGTGAAGCTGGTGCGGCCCTCGGACATCATGCAGGTGGAGCCGGTGATCCAGGCGTGCTTCGACCGCCAGCTCTTCGCATGGGGGGACAACCCCTGCCTGCGCTGGGCGGTGAATAACACCAAGCGGGTGCGCCGCAGGCAGGAGGGTGTGGATACGGGCAATTTTATCTACGCCAAAATAGAACCTAAAAGCCGGAAAACCGACCCGTGGATGGCGCTGGTGGCCTCCATGACAGGAGAGCCGGCGCTGGGAACCGGAACGCCGGTGGAGCTGCCCCCCATCGGGGCAATACGATTGTGAGGAGACAGGCAGATGGGAATCAAATTCTTTGAGTGGCTCCGGGGAGACCGGGGCAAGGGGAGCACGGTGGAGGTGTCCTGCCGGGAGCTCTTTGAAGCGGCCCAGGAGTACCAGGTGCGGGAGCTGTGCTTCTGGATCTGCGTCAACATGGTGGCCAATGCCATCGGGCGGTGTGAGTTCCGCACCTTCCGGGATGGCGTGGAGCTCCAGGACAGGGAGTATTACCTGTGGAACGTCTCGCCCAACGTGAACCAGAACTCCACCATGTTTTTTCACAAGCTCGTGGCCAAGCTGTACCAGGATAACGAGGCCCTGGTGGTGAACACTCTGAAGCGGGAGGAAATGGACGCCCTGGTGGTGGCGGACAGATGGGAGCCGCCGGAGGAGTGGCCCTCCCGACAGAACGAGTACCGGGGCGTCGTGGTGGGAGATTATTCGTACCAGTTTCCCCTCTATGAGCCCAATGTACTCCACCTGCGGCTGAACCACACCAATATGCGTCCCATCCTCAACGGCCTGTATCAGTCCTATTGGCGCATGGTATCAGCGGCGATGCGGGCGTACACCTGGGGCAGCGGGCAGCACTGGAAGGTGCATGTGTCTCAGTTAGCCCAGGGAGCGGACGATTTCAAGGCCAAGTTTGCCGAAATGATTGAGGAGCAGATCCGCCCGTTTCTCAACAGCAACGGGGCCATCCTGCCGGAGTTCGACGGCTACGCCTACGAGAACGTGGGCGGGAGTGCCGACTCCGGGGGAAGCAAGGATACCCGGGACATCCGGGCGCTGATTGAGGATATTTTCGACTTTACCGCCCGGGGGTTCCTGATTCCGGCGGTGCTGGTCAACGGCAAGGTGGAGGGCACCGCCGACGCCAACACCCGGTTTCTGACGAACTGCATCGACCCGCTATGCGACCAGCTCCAGGAGGAGATTATTCGCAAGCGGTACGGGTATGCGCAGTGGAAGAGGGGCAGCTACCTCCGGGTGGACTCCAGCAGCATCATCCATTTTGACCTCTTTGCAAACGCGGCCAACGTGGAGAAGCTGGTGGGCTCGGGAGGCTACAGCATCAATGACGTGCGCCGGGCGGCTGGACAGGCGCCCATCCCCGAGCCGTGGGCGGACGAGCACTTTATGACGCTCAACATCTCACCCATGGGGGAGGCTGCCCGAAAGCTGGGCGCACAGAAGGGAGTGACGACATGAGAAAGACCATGTGGGAGCTGAAACAGGCGGCTACGCCGGGGACACTGGAGCTGTATATCTACGGGGACGTGGAGGGTGATGGGCGTAACTGGTGGACAGACGAGGTGATCCGCAGCGAGACCAGCGCCAACACCTTCCGGGAGGATCTGGCCGCCCACCCGGATGTCAGCCAGATCAATATCTACATCAATAGCTATGGCGGCTCGGTGTTTGAGGGCACCGCCATCTATAACCAGCTCAAGCGCCACCCGGCCCGCAAGACGGTGTATGTGGACGGCTTTGCCTGCTCTATTGCCTCGGTGATCGCCATGGCGGGGGACGAGGTGGTGATGCCCCGCAACGCCCTGATGATGGTTCATAACATGTGGATGGGCGTATGCGGCAACGCCGCTGAGCTGCGCAAGGCGGCCGACGACCTGGACAAAATCAACGAGGCTGGGCGGGCGGCTTATCTCCAGAAGGCCGGGGATAAGCTGACGGCGGAGGCCATCACCCAGCTTGAGGACGGCGAGACGTGGCTCACCGCGGAGGAGTGTATCCGGTACGGCCTGGCTGACCGCTACGCCGAGCAGGACGCGGACATGACCCAGGCCGCCGAGGTTCTGAAAAAGGCGAACCTGGATGTGGAGCAGCGCATCAAGCTCCAGCGGAGCCTGGCGGCCCAGCTCCGGCAGTTGACGGCGCCTCCGTCGGGCTGGCCTGGCAATGGGCCGGGAGGCAACGCGATTCTGAAATTGTTTGAACAGGAAGGAGACTGACTATGAGAGCGAACGACATTCTGAACCGGGAGGAGATCCGGGGCCTGATGCAGAAGGCCATCCGGGAGGGAGACACGGAGGGCTTTTACCAGGCGTTCGACCAGATGCTGGAGTGCATCCAGACAGACATCCAGCAGAAGTATGACCAGCGCATCGGGGAAATGCAGCAGGAGATGGACAGCCGTATCCTGGCCGCCCGGGGCGTCCGGCAGCTGACGAAGGAAGAGCGGGACTACTATCAGAGGCTGGGCGAGGCCATGAAGAGCGCCGACCCCCGCCAGGCGGTTACCGGCCTGGACGCAGCCCTCCCCCGGACGGTGATCAACGAGGTATTTACGGAGCTTCAGACCAGACACCCCCTGCTGAGCCGCATCAATTTCCGAGCCTCCGGCGGCGCGGTGGAGATCATGGTCAACACCAACGGCTATGAGGAGGCGGTGTGGGGCGACCTGTGCGACGAGATCGTCAAGGAGCTGACCGCCGGCCTGAAGAAGATCCCCACCACTTTGCTGAAGCTGAGCGCCTTCCTGGCGGTGTGCAAGGCCATGCTGGAGCTGGGGCCCGAGTGGCTGGACGAGTTTATGCGCCAGGCGCTTTATGAGGCGCTGAGCAACGGCATGGAGGCGGGCTTTGTAACCGGAGACGGCAACAAAAAGCCCATCGGTATGACCCGGCAGGTGGGGGACAGCGTGGTGGTATCCGGCGGCGTGTACCCGGAGAAGGAGAGGGTGAAGCTCTACGACCTGTCCCCCGCCACCGTGGGCAATCTGATTTCCATTATGGCGGCGGATCCAAACGGAAAGCCCCGGCAAGTACAGGACGTGATTTTCCTGGTCAACCCCCAGGACTACTTCCAGAAGGTCATGCCGGCTACCACTCTGATGGCGCCGGATGGAAGCTACCGCAACGACGTGATGCCCTACCCCATGACCATCATCCAGGTGCCGGCCCTAAAGAGGGGCGAGGCGGTCATGGGCATCGCCCACCGCTATCTGGCCCTGGCCGGAACCTCCCCCAACGGCCGGGTGGAGTACAGCGACCACTACCGCTTCCTGGAGGACGAGCGGGTCTATCTCATCAAGGCGTATGCCAACGGTATGCCGTTGGATAACAACGCCTTCCTGCACCTGGACATTTCCGGCCTGAAGCCCGCCGCCTGGAAGATCACGATGGTAGAGGAGCCTGCGCCGTCCACCGACGCCGCCCTGTCCTCACTGGCCATCGGCGGCCTGACGCTGACGCCTGCCTTTTCCTCTGGAACAACTACTTACACGGCGGAGACGACCAACGCCACCAACACCATCACCGCCACGCCGGCTGACGCGGGAGCGTCCATCCAGGTGCTGGTGGATGACAAGGAGATCTCCAACGGAACCGCGGCCACCTGGAAGAGCGGCTCCAATACGGTGACCATCAATGTCACCGCCGCGGACGGGAAGACCAAGAAGGCGTATACCGTCACGGTCACCAAGAGCTGATTATGGGGCGGGACAGTCTGCCCGAGGGGCTGCTGTCCGACGTGAAGAACTACCTGGACATCACCTGGGACGACGAGGCCACCGACCGGAAGTATGCCGGCCTCGTCGCCTCGGGGATGGCCTACCTGGACGGAAAGCTGGGGGAGGCGGGGGACTACACGGCGGACGGGATGCCGCGCACCCTCCTGTTTGAGTTTGTGCGGCATGCCCGGGACAGCGCACTGGACGTATTTGAGAACAACTATCTGGCCTTGCTGCTGGACATGCAGCACGGGAGGGCGGTGAAGCGGTATGGCGGAGTGGAAAGCCCCGATGCGGCCCCGGACGGATAATGGGGTCAGCCAGACTTACAACGACGGCTTGGTGGCCGTCTACATGGTCACCGACGCGGCCCGGCCCGGCTACCAGCCGGTAGAGCGGCTGACAAAAAAGGCTGTGCTCCGCTATGAGGAGCGGCAGCTGGGTCTTCAAAGGGCTTACCTGGCCAAGCAGAACCAGGTGGACGTAGAGCGGGTGCTGAGGACGCCCCGGCTGCGGGGCGTCAGTACCCAGGATGTGGCCGTCACGGAGGACGGCAGGCAATACCGCATTGACCTGGTGCAGAGTGTGGCTGACGTCTGGCCGCCCTCCATGGATCTGACGCTGGCCAGGCTGGAGCAGGACTGCGGTGCGTCCGATTCGGACACACCGGGAAGGGGGATGCCGGGATGACCTGGCAGGAGAAACTTATCGCAGCGCATACCGCCGTCACCGACGCGGTGCGCCATGGGCAACGGATGAAATCCAGCCGGTATTTTGTTTGGCAGGAGGACGGGGACAACGATCTGGCGGCGGGCAACGGCCACGCCGAGCGGGCGGTCACCGGCACCACCGACCTCTTCACCACGCGGGAGTTTGACCCTTGGGCGGAGGCGCTGGGGGAGTCCCTGAGCGAATACGGCATCGCCTGGTATATCAGCTCTGTCCAGTTTGAGGAGGATACCGGCTTCTGGCACACCGAATGGGTATGGGAGGTAGCGTGATGGCGACCATCCAATTCAAGAAGGGTGACGAGTATCTGGCGAAAATCGCCAAGCTGGAGGCCAGCCTCAGAGACGAGATCTGCGGCTCGGCCATCTATGGGGCGGCGGGGATTGTGGCCGACGAAATCCGAGCCTCACTGGAGCAGATCCCGACCGATGAAGGATTTGGGACCAGCGGGAGCCCGGTACGGGGCCCCCGGAAGGTGCAGGTCAAAGGGCTGGAGGAGGGGCTGGGCATCGCCTCCATGCAGGACGACGGCACAGGTTACTTCCACGTGAAGATCGGATTTGACGGTTACAACAAGGTCGTGACCAGGCGGTGGCCAAACGGCCAGCCCAACCAGATGGTGGCCCGCTCCGTGGAGAGCGGAACCACCTGGATGCAGAAAAATCCCTTTGTCCGGCGGGCTGTTATGGCCACCCGGAAACGGGCGGTAGCCTACATGAAGGAAACGGTGGACAAAAAGATCGGAGAAATCATGAAGTGAAGGAGTGTAAGCCATGGCAACCATTGGCCTGAGTAAGCCCTACTATGCCAAATACAGCAATACCGGCAGCACGGTCAGCTATTCCAACGGGGCGCTGCTGGGCAAGTATACAGAGCTGTCTATCGAGCTGGACAGCCAGGACGCCAATATCCTCTATGGCGACAACGGTGCGGCGGAGAGCGACCAGCAGTTCACCGGCGGCACAGCGAACGTTACCACCGACGATCTGCGGGCGGATGTGATGGTTCCGGTATTCGGGGTCAAGGAGGAGGCTATCACTGACGAAGGGATCACCACCTCGGAGCCGAAGTGGATTGTGTTCGACGATGACCAGGAGGCCCCTTATGTGGGCCTAGGAGGCGTCATCAAGAAAAAGGTGGATGGGGCCGTCAAGTGGGTGGCATTCGTCCTCAATAAAATCCAGTTCGCCACCCCGGGCATCTCTGCGGTCACCCAGGGGGAAACCATTGAATGGCAGACGCAGGAGTTGACTGCCACCATCCTGCGCAGCGACGCGGCAAAGCACCCGTGGTTTCGGATATCCACTCCCATGGACACCGAGGCGGACGCGGAGGCCGCCGTCAAGAAGTATCTGAGCATCACGGAGGGGCCCTAAATGCGTACTGCGAAATTGACGGTCAACGGGAAAGAATACCTGCTCTGTTTTTCTGTCCGGGTGCTCCGGGCGGTGTCAGAACGGTATGGGGATGTGACGCACATCCCGGAGGCGTTGGACCAGGAGGATACGGTCCGGGCGATGGACGAGGCGTTCTGGATACTGTCTGCCATGATGGAGGCGGGGAGCCGCTATGCCGCCCATGAGGGAATGGAGAACCCTGCGCCGCTTACCGTGGACCAGCTCTACGATCTGTGCGATATCTCCGACTTTATGGGGCTAAAGAACAAGATCGCGGAAACCATCACAGCCGGAAGGGCTGTCACCGTGGAGGCGGAAGCGCCAAAAAACGCCGGAACCGCCCGGGGGAAACGGTCAGGCTGACCCCCGAGTGGTTTCTGTGGTATGGACTGAAGATCGGCCTGACATATGACCAGACAATGGATCTTCCGCTGGGGGAACTGCTTGATCTGGTCGCCATTGAACAGATCAAACACGAAGGCGCCAGGCTGAAGCACAGCGCCGGGGACGGAGAAGAGGAGTTCTTTGCGCTGCTGAACAGGAGGTGAAACCATGTCCGTGGATATCGGCCCAAAGATTGGGATTGACGGTGAAGCTGAGTTCCGGAAGGAACTGGGCAATATCAACCAGCAGCTCCGCACACTGGGCTCAGAAATGAAAGCGGTGACCTCCGCCTTTGCTGGCAATGAAAAAAGCCAGGAGGCCCTGTCTGCACAGGCGGGCGTGCTTACCCGGCAGATTGAGGCCCAGGAGCAGAAGCTCTCCCGGCTGGAAAAGGGGCTGGCCTCTGCCGCGCAGAAATACGGCGAGAACGACACGAAGACGCTGCGCTGGGCGCAGGCGGTTCAGGATGCCACGGCGGATCTCAATAAAATGCGCGCCCAGCTTACTCGGGTGGAGGGAGAGCTGGACGATACCGCCGACGCGGCGGACGAGCTGGCCGACTCCATGGATGACGCGGGCAGCAAGTCAAGCGGCTTTGGTGATACGCTCAAGTCCGCGTTCCTGGGCGGGGGTATTTCTGGAGCCATCCAGTCCCTGATCGGCGGGGTAAAGGATCTGGTGGAGAACACATCCGAGTACCGGAAGATCATGGCCTCCTTGGAGGTGTCCAGCCAACGGGCAGGCTACAGTGCCGAGGAGACCGCCGCCACCTACCGCACCCTGTATGGCGTCCTGGGGGACGACCAGACTGCGGCCACCACCACCGCCAATCTACAGGCCATCGGCTTGGCACAGGAGCAGTTGGAGCAGATTACCAGCGCCACCATCGGCGCATGGGCTACCTATGGAGACTCCATACCCATTGATAGTCTCTCCGAGGCCATCAATGAGACTATCCAGGTAGGGAAGGTCACGGGAACCTTCGCGGACGCGCTCAACTGGGCAGGTATATCAGAAGACGCCTTCAATGAAAAGTTGTCGGCGGCGGCCACGCCGGCCGAGCGGGCCAATCTGGTGCTTCAGCAGTTGGCCAGCCAGGGGCTGGTGCAGGCCGGGCAGGCGTGGCAGCAGAATAATGCCGATATTGTGGCCAACAACCAGGCCACGGCCGAGCTGACGGAGACAATGGCAGGCTTTGGAGCTGTCCTCTCTCCTGTGGTGGCCAGCGCGAAGCAGGGGCTTGCGGAGCTGCTAGGAGGTGTGCTGAGCGTTGTGCAGGCGTTCCAGGAGGACGGACTCGGCGGTGCCGTGCAGCAGGCCGGAACATTGGTCGGGCAATTTGTCGGCAATCTCAAGGAAAGGGCCCCGCAGATGCTCGCAGCCTCCCAAGAGATGATGGGGCAGCTTTGGCAGGGCGTGGTAGACAATATCCCGCAGGTCATAGAGGGATTTTCTCAGACGGTGAGCGGTGTGCTTAACTTTCTGTCTGAGCATCTGCCTGATATGATCCAAAAGGGCGGCGATATGCTGGGAAGCCTGGTGCAGGGAATTGTGGAGGGGATCCCGGTAATGCTCCAGAATCTGCCGAGGATTATCACATCCTTTGTCAACTTTATAGTGCAGAATTTGCCCGCCATTGTGGACGCAGGCTTTGAACTCTTGGGTGGGCTGATTACCGGAATTGTCAAGGCCATCCCGGAGCTGGTAGCCGCGCTGCCGCAGATTATTGTGGCTATCGTGGACGGCCTGGGGGCCTTGCTTGGCTCTATCGTAGAGGTCGGCACCAATATCGTGGAGGGCATCTGGGAGGGCATCAAGGGGGCCGCTGGATGGCTGCTGAACCGGGTGAAGGAATGGTGCGGTAGTATTCTGGACGGGATCATGGGTTTTTTCGGGATTCACTCGCCCTCCACGGTCTTCCGCGACCAAGTGGGCCGGTACATGGCCCAGGGAATTGGCGTTGGATTTGAGGAGGAGATGTCCAGCGTAGCGGCACGCATGCAGCGCAGTATCCCGACGCCCACCGTGGAGACCATCCAAAACGCAGCGGCGGGCATGGTCAACGGACTGAGCGCCGCGAGTGCGGGACAGGCATGCCCATCCACCATCGTGCTCCAGCTCAACAACGGCATGGAGATTGCCCGCTGGCAACTGCCCTATCTGCGCCAGGTGGGCCGCGCCAACCCGGAGGTAGTGAGCGGCGTATGACACAGTTAATCATCGCGGATAACATCTACCTGCCACAGACCAGCCGTGACAAATACAAGTGCTACCCGGCCCAGCTTGGGGAGTTGGTGGACATGATCTCTGGACGGCGCGTCCTGGAGGTGCGGGGCTGGGTGCAGATGATCGAGTACAAGTATGACTACATGGGCAACGAGCTCATGCGGAAGGTCAACGCGGTGCTCCGCTCCGGCAAGTCGTTCCAGGTGGCCTACCTGCCCGATGACGGGGACAGTCTGGTGGTATCCACCTTCCTGACGGAGAGCTTCCCGCAGCCCACCTTTGCTTTTTTGCGGGGCGGGAAGCCCTACTGGCACAATGTGGCGTTTACACTGAGGGAGGTCAAGCCCCATGCTTAGCAGCTCCGCCGCCTATGAGGCGGCCATCACCGGCGACACGCGGCGGATATATCTCAAGGCCGTCATCGACATCATCGACCCGGACATCGTTTACGGCACAGTGGACAGCTCCGGCGTGTCCAGTGTGTGCCGGCCGGAGCAGATCCACGACAAGGAGATGGAGCTGCTTCCCTACGCCACGCTGGAGCCCAACCGCTGGGCACTCAACGGGCAGTTCAAGCTGTTCCCTCTCCAGGGGGCAGACCATATCGGCTTCCTGGGGGATGTACTGTCCGGCGCGGAGGGGGTATTCTCCACAGCGGTGTGGGTGGAGGAGCATTTTTCCAATGTCTCCATCCTCCAGGCGTGCTCCATCTACTTCCCAGTAGCGGAGTGGGACGGGGTGCCCACCGACTTCACTGTAGAGGTCAGGCAGGGGGGCACGGCCTACTACACCAAGACCGTGGCTGGCAATACCGCGTCCAGCATTGCCTTGGACGGCTTCACTGTCAATAATCCGGACGCCATCCGGGTTACGGTGACCCGTTGGTCACGGCCGGGCCGCCGCCTGCGGGTGCCGGAGATTATTCCTGGTTTGTATGAGGAGTGGGACAGCTCTATCCTGGCCCGGTTCACTCTGAACCAGCAGGTCAATTTTTCCTGCCTGGCGCTGCCCTACGGCACCTGCTCCCTGTCCATGGACAACCTGGACCGGAGGTTTGAGCCCCGCAGCAAGAGCGGCGTGTTCCGCTCCATCGAGGAGCGCCAGGGCATCCCAGTATCCATTGGAGTAGCTTTGCCGGACGGCACGGTGGAGTACAAGCCCAAGGGCATCTATTACCAGTATTCCGGCGGCTGGAAGACCGGCGACAACGGCCTGACCATGCAGTGGGAGCTGGTGGACATCGTGGGCCTGGTTTCCGGCCGGCAGTACATCCCTCCCGCCCAGCTTCCCTCCACGCTGGAGGGCTGGATAGCCTCCATTGTGGCGCAGCTTGGGGACAACTTCGCGGGTCGGTACCATGTGGACCCTGAGTATGCCGGCCGCTCCGTGACGGCCCGGAGCGCGGAGGACGTGAAGGGGAAATCCTGCGGCGAGCTCCTGCGCATGGCCTGCATGGCGGCCGGGGTGTTCCCCCGGGCCGACGATGAAACCGGGGACCTTACCGCTGAACCCCTCTGGAACCAGGGGGCAAAGATGACCCTGGACAACATGGAGGAATACCCGGTCATGAAGGCCAACGACGACCTGGCCGCCCTCATTTTTACCCTGGCGGACGGGAATGGCACTGAGTATGTGGTATCGGGCAATGCCACGGCATCCGGAAACACGGTGGCGGTCAATAACCCGTTCATCCACACCCAGGCTGAGGCGCTGACGGCCGCCCGGCTGATCCTGTCCACCTATGGCGGCAACCAGTTGGAGGCCGTGGGGCGGGGCAACCCGGCATCGGAGCTGGGGGATGTGGATACGGTGTGGCTCAACGAATCCACGGCTACCACAGGGCGCAGAATGTCTCAGACGTTCGACATGTCCTCCGGCGTGCTGAAAGGCAGCCAGAGCACGATCCTCCAGGCCGACGGTATGTTTTTGTACGAGAACCGGGAGGTTATCACTGAGCCCGGTATCTGGACAGCTCCCCCCGGGGCGACCTCCCTCCGGCTCATCCTGGTGGGCAAGGGGGAGGACGGAGGCCACGGAGAGCCTGGTACCATGGGGAAAGCGGAATCCGAGGATGGCTTTGGGGAGGCCGTCACGGGCGGCTATGGAGCTGACGGAGAGGATGGGGCTGGAGGCAGGGTCTGGACAGGGAAGATTGGAATTAACCCCCAGCAGCAATTCCAGATCTCCTTCAGCGGGCCAGATACTATATTCGGCACATATTCCAGCGCCAATGGCGTGCAGTATCCCACCGGGTTCTCCGATGTGGCTAGCGGAGATGTGTATGGCAGGTCTGGCGTTGAGAAGCCGATCCCCGGCAGTGGGGATGGAGGGGCCGGAGGCAGGGGCGGAGCTCCCGGGTATGGCGTGTATAAGCACAACACTTGGCAGGGCGGCGGTTCGGTTACATTTAAGGTGCTCGTCGATCCAGAGCCGGGGAAACCCGGAGCGGCAGGGGCACAGGGCTGTGCCGTTATCTATTGGGACAAGGAGGGATGAGTATGTCCGAAACATGGACGCCGCTGGTTATTTCGGCCAGCTTTGCACCCAACCCCGTATCAGTCGGGCTACCCACCGTCCTGTCTGTCGTAGTCATCGACGCCCAGGGCGGAGAGCGGGAGGACCTCTGGCACAGTGGCGAGGTCCAGGCTGGGGAGGTGTAGTGCGTGGCGATTACCCAGGTGCGGGCGCAGTTCAATGGTCAGTGGTACATGCTGACCTACAACGAAGACGCCAGAGCCTATCAGACGACTATCACGCCGGACACATTCTCCGGCGGTCAGCCGGACGGGTATTACGACGTAACGGTAGAGGCTACCAACGACAGCGGCGTGGTGGTGACTACAGACGGGGACAATCTGCTGGGCCTTCGGTTGGTGGTGCGGGAGACCATCCAGCCCATCCTGACCCTGGTATCCCCGGAGGCGGGCTATGTGACCACCAACACGCCTGCGGTGACGTGGACCGCCCAGGACAACGACGGCGGCTCCGGTATCGACCCGGACAGCGCCATGGTGAAGCTGGACGGGAAGGCAGTTCCGGCGGAGCAGGTGTCCGTCACGGCGGGCGCAGGCGGGACGTATACCATCACCTATACGCCAGGGGCTGCTCTGGCGGAGGGGCCGCACACCGTCCAGGCGGGCATCAGCGACAACGATGGGAACACAGCTACGATGGAGGCAAACTACATTGTAGATACCGTACCGCCAGCGCTGTCCGCGTTGCTGTCCTTCGAGGAGGTAGTGGTGGATCCCTATACGGTTACCATCACGGGGCAAACCAACGATGCCACCGCTCCTCCGGTGACCATGACCGTGATGGACAACGGGGCGGTGGCGGGACACCCGACCGTTGGGCCGGATGGACGATTTTCCTTCCTCCTGAATCTTGAGGTTGGGGAGAACAACGTCACGGTCGTTGCCAAGGACGGGGCGGGGCTGACTACCACGGCCAGCTATTACATCATCCGCATGGTTACCGACCGGACACAGGCCGATGTGGACGCCCTGAACGACCGTGGGACATACAACGCCTCTGATCTCAACCGGGTCAATACGGCCATGGCTTATCTGAACGGGTGGCTTTCGGATGCGGGATACGTCACCGGATATGCCGGCCAGGGTATTGCCTGGGCTATAGATGACATTCCGCTACAGGCACAGATGGCGGACTACCTGTCCAACGTGGGGGCGATCGGTGGCACGTTCCCCCTTGCCAACGCCCCAGCAATCCCGGCCTCGATGGAGTTCCTGACCCATGAAGGGGCCAATCACATTGAGCGGGTTTTGGTGCTGACGGACCAGATCCGCGCTCGTTTGAAGCGGTCGCCATTTGTGAGCGGCGAAATATTTTGTGGTGAGGTGTAACAATGCAAGATGGAATTATTGCTGGAAACGGAAGTAGCCGGTATTTGAAAACGGTGGCGGCAGCGCTTTCCCTGTATCCTAGCTATGAGGATTTTATCACGGCGCTGATCGCCGGGACATTTCCCATTGACCTGAACGGGATCAATGAGGCAGGGTGGTCGCGGCAGGGGACACCCCTGAACAAAGGAACCCTGTTAAGCGACACCACAGAAACCAAGATATGGGGTTCAGCCGGGAACCATACAGTTGACCAGGCGCTCGGTCAGATACTTGGCTCAATCGGATATAGCCTGGTAAAGGAATACACATCGCCGGGGAGCTTTACCCATACGTTCGACCGCAAATATACAGATATTTTTGTGATTGTGGTTGGCGCTGGCGGAGGAGGCGGTGTGGGCGAGATAAGAAAAACAAACGAATATTACAACGAGTGGGAAGGTAGAGGCGGCGGTGGCGGCGGTGCTGGAGAAGTAGTTGTTGCTTATTTTTTAGACAGCACTAAAATTTCAAATAAAAATATTGTTATCGGCTCTGGTGGAAGCGGGGGGACTTCAGTGAGCCCCAACGGTGCAAACAGCGATATCGACGGCAGAAAAGGCATGAGCGGAGGCAGTAGCAGCGCTTTCGGAATTACAGCGGCGGGAGGATCTCCAGGGGATAGCTTCGATGCTGGTAAAGCTGGTGGTGTGGCTTCAAATATCGCTTCTGGTCCTGGCTTTGGCGGAAGAGGACATGTTAATGATACTGTATCTGAACAGGGAGAAGATGGCTCTCTTATAATGACATTTGGAATAAGGGCCCCAGGTGGCGGCGGTGGCGGCGGTAACAGCAAAGGTTCATCGACCGGTAATTCTGATGGGAAAGGAGCACCCGGTGGAAGCAGCGGCGGCGGAAGGGGAGGCAACGGAGCCACCTCATCCGCAAACGGAACCAATGGTGCGGATGGTAGCAGAGGTGGCGGCGGTGGTGGTGCTGGCGGCGGCTGCAATTTCCTTTACCAGCAAAAATCCTCTGGAAATGGGGGGAGAGGCGGACACGGATATGTAGCGATTTACGGTAGGGGGGCGTTTTGATGAAAACGGTTTATTTGAACGAGGATAACACTGTCCGCGAAATCATCCCGGAATATGCACTCCCGCCGGAGAAGTGGTATAGCGAGGCATTTGCACGACGCTGTGTAGAGGTACAGGACGATGTAGAGCAGGGGTGGCGCTACAACCCCGAAACAGGGCAGGCCACCCCGGACAATAGACCGCCGGAGCCTGAATCGCCCTCGGCAGAGGACATCACCCTGGACATGCTGGCCGAGCACGAGGAACGACTTTGTATGTTGGAAATCACCACCAATGCTGTTTGAGGAAGGGGAAGGACATGAACACGGTATTTAATCTCTGCAAGCTGCTTATTGACCGGGGCCGCACCGACGGCCTCCAGGACAAGATGGATGTCTATCTCGCCGCCGACCGGCTCACCCCGGAGGAGTACCAGGAGCTGGCCGGGCTACTGGCCCCGGAACAGTAATCAACAGCGGGATCGCTGGATAAAAGGATGTGAATCAAATGAGTAAGCTCATTACATACATCCCGCTCTCGTCCGTGGAGCGGATTGAGCTGAGAGTCACCAACTGCCGCAAGACACTTTCCCAGGTCAAGGAAGAGACTGGTGCCCACTATGTGTTGAATGGCGGCATGTGGAACCCAGACGGCTCGGCCTGCCCGCTGCTCAAGGTGGGCGGGGTAATGCGCTCCGGCACGCCCTGGAGGGCGATGGGCTACGCCTGGGATAAGGGCCCCGACATCCACATGACCTCCGAGTACGGGGGAGCGGATAACTTTATTGCGGTGACCGCCCTCATTGCCTCCGGTAAGCCAGTGGATAAGCCCTCCTACGGCTCAGCCCAGGGAGGCAAGCGGGGGCGGAGCGCTATTGGCCTGCGCGGTGGAAGTCTAGCCCTCTACTGCTCCGGCGACGGCACCAGGGACGCAGCCACGACGGAGACTCTGAGGGACGAGCTGGCCGGGCTGGGCTGGTCCTCCGCCGTCATGCTGGACGGGGGCGGCTCCAGCCAGTGTGACTTTGGCGGAGAGCGCATCACCGCCAGCCGCAAGGTGCACAACTGGATTTGCGTGTATCTCAAGCAGGGCGGTACTGAGACGCCGCCGGAACAGGAGGACAAGCCTATGAGCAAGTACACCGTGACGCCCAGCATCGGCGTCAACATCCGCAGCGGCCCCGGCACCGGCTACGGCAAGGCGGGGGCGTACCCCTGCGGGGCCGTGGTGGATGTTCTGGAGAAGCGGGACGGCTGGGGCAGGACGGATAAGGGCTGGGTGTCCCTGGCCTATCTGGAGGCCGTGGAGGGCCCTCAGCGGGTCACAGACAACGGCATTGCCATCCAGGAGCATATCATCTCCGGCGGGCGCAAAAACCGGCCGGGCAGGGACACCAACCCGGACACCTACATCACCATC
>OLSH01000250.1_pt1 | contig 56426 bp, 50 predicted proteins | sample 1643221 | NCBI WGS metagenome assembly OLSH01 (sample SAMEA3136681, study PRJEB25190) | human gut metagenome | biome: human gut; feature: human-associated habitat; material: faeces | place: Austria | collected 2013 | reverse complement strand
GTTTCCAGAGGGACAGGGACCGAATCGTCCACTGCAAGGCTTTTCGGCGTTTAAAAGACAAGACACAGGTGTTTTTATCGCCAAAAGGGGACCATTATCGGACTAGGCTTACCCATACTCTGGAGGTGGCCCAGAATGCCAGGACCATAGCCAGAGCACTGAACCTGAACGAACTGCTCACTGAGGCCATTGCTCTGGGCCACGATCTGGGGCACACACCGTTCGGCCATGCGGGGGAAAGAGCCTTAAACGAGCTAAATCCGGAAGGATTCCGCCATAATCTCCAGAGTGTCAGAGTAGTGGAATGCCTGGAAAAGAACGGGAAGGGGCTGAATCTTACCTGGGAGGTCCGGGAGGGAATGAAAAACCATTCTACCCACAGCATTTCTGCCACACTGGAGGGTAAAATCGTTCGTCTGGCCGATAAGATCGCCTACATTAACCATGACATCGACGATTCCATACGTGCGGGGGTCATGAAAGAATCCGATCTTCCGTCAGAGTACACGGATGTGCTCGGGCATACAGTAAGGGAGCGGATTAATAATATTATCTGTGATATTGTAAAACACAGTGAGGAAAAGGATGATATTCTCATGTCTGAGGAAGTGTATACGGCGATGTTCGGACTCCGGAGATTTATGTTTGACCACGTCTATTTTAATCCACAGACAAAAAAAGAAGAAAAGAAGGTGCACCACATCATTGAGCCGCTGTTTTCGCATTATCTGCATCATATCGACCTTCTTCCTGATGTTTCCAGAGGGCGGATTGGCCAGACAGAGTCGAAAGAACAGGCTGTATGTGACTATATTGCCGGGATGACGGACCATTTTGCCATTGAGACATACAAGGAAATCTTCATTCCGAAATTCTGGCTGGAAAAGTGAGAAAAATAAAAAGGAATGAATCAATTTATGTAGAATAATATATATAGAGGACATTTATCACTTAGATTAGGAGGACAGGCTGTTGTTATACGGAGATGACATTATTGAAGAGGTCAGAAGCCGCAATGACATCGTGGATTTAATCTCTTCATATGTACCACTGAAGCGGAAAGGCAGTTCATATTTTGGCCTTTGCCCTTTCCATAATGAAAAATCACCGTCGTTTTCTGTCAGCAGGGACAAGCAGATGTATTACTGTTTTGGATGCGGGGCAGGGGGCAATGTGTTCACTTTTATTATGGAATATGAAAACTTCACATTTCCGGAAGCCGTGAGGTATCTTGCAGAGCGGGCCGGGATGGAGCTGCCCGAACAGGAACTCAGTACAGAGGCAAAGCAGCAGGCAGATGCCAAAGCAAAATTAAAAGAGATGAATAAGATGGCGGCCAACTATTTTTATATCCTCCTGCACAGCAAAAGAGGAGAAAAAGGGCTTGAATATCTTAAAAAGCGGGGTATTACCGAAGAGACAATTAAAAAGTTTGGCCTTGGATATGCGGATATTTATCAAGATGACCTCTACCGCTTTTTAAAGAGCAAAGGATTTACAGATGAAGACTTGAAGGACTCTGCACTGGTTTCCATCGATGAGGCCAGAGGAGGCAGCGACAAGTTCTGGAACCGGGTCATGTTTCCGATCCAGGATGTGAACAACCGTGTCATCGGATTCGGGGGACGTGTCATGGGGGACGGAAATCCCAAGTATCTGAACTCCAGGGAGACAAAGCTGTTTGATAAGAGCAGGAATCTTTACGGTCTGAATTTTGCACGGAGCTCAAGAGAGAAATTTATTATTCTATGCGAAGGATACATGGACGTTATCACAATGCACCAGGCCGGATTCACCAATGCGGTGGCAGCACTTGGGACCGCATTTACAGAAGGGCACGGGATGCTTTTAAAACGTTATACTGATGAAGTCATCCTTTCCTTTGACAGCGATGAGGCAGGACAGAGGGCTATTTTAAGAGCGATTCCGATCTTAAAAGGAGCCGGGCTTACGGTCAGGGTCCTGAACTTAAATCCACATAAAGATCCGGATGAGTTTATCAAGGCATTGGGAAGTGAAGAACTCACCAAGCGTATTGAGAAGGCCCGGAGCAGTTTTATGTTTCAGGTTTCTGTGGCGGCTGGGAAGTACAACCAGGACGACCCAGAAGAAAAGACAAAGTTCCAGCACGAGGCGGCCAAGCTTTTGTCTTCCATAAGGGAACCGCTGGAGCGCAGCAATTACTGTGAGGCTGTATCCAGGGAATATTTTATGGGAGTAAAAGAGCTTACGGATCTGGTGGATTATTACGGGACCAGCGGATATGTCCAGGAAAAGCCAAAGGAACAGGAACGAAAGCCGATCGAAGTTAAAAAAGAAGAAAAAAAACTAGAGCCGCAGAAGCTTTTGCTCACATGGCTGGTCAACGAGCCGGTGCTGTTTGACAAGCTTAGAGGAATTATCGGGCCCGATGACTTTATCGAGCCGATCTACCACGGTGTTGCTGTGTTACTGTTTAAAGAATACGAGCAGGACGGGAAGGTGACGCCGGCAAAGATCCTGAATCAGTATGTGGACATGGAGGATCAGAAGAAGATCGCGGAACTGTTCAACACCACGCTGAAACTAAAGCCGCTGCCGGAGGACAACGACAAGGCACTGACCGATATTGTCCGCAAGGTGAAAGAAGACAGCATTGAACACAAGATGAATGAATCCAACGACATTATGAAATGGCAGGAGCTGATCCAGGAAAAGGGCAGCCTTGCAAAGCTGCATATTTCGATTTAGGTTGGTTAAAATAGGTATGAGAGGAAGGAAATCAATGGACGACACAATGTTACAATTCAGCGAGAAGCTGGCAGGTTTAGTAGAACTGGGGAAGAAAAATAAAAACTTTTTGGAGTATGCTCAGATTGAGACATATTTCAAAGATTTTAAGCTGACATCGGATATGATGGAGGCGATTTTTGATTACCTGGAACAAAATGGGATTGACGTGCTCACGATTCCAGAGGGAGACGAGGACGAAGATCTGGAGATCAAAGAAGAGATTGAGGAAGAAGCGGATCTGACCATCCCGGATGGAGTCAGTATCGAAGATCCTGTGCGCATGTACTTAAAAGAAATAGGAAAAGTACCGCTGCTCAGCGCCGATGAGGAAATCCGCCTGGCACAAAGGATGGAAGAAGGGGACGAGGAAGCGAAGAAGAAACTGGCGGAAGCCAACTTGCGTCTCGTTGTCAGTATCGCAAAACGATATGTGGGGCGGGGGATGCTGTTCCTTGACCTGATCCAGGAGGGAAATCTCGGACTGATCAAAGCAGTGGAGAAGTTTGATTACAGAAAAGGATATAAGTTCAGCACCTATGCCACATGGTGGATCCGTCAGGCCATTACCAGAGCTATTGCTGACCAGGCGAGAACGATCCGTATTCCTGTGCATATGGTGGAGACCATCAATAAACTGATCCGTGTATCCAGACAGTTGTTACAGGAGCTTGGCCGGGAACCACTTCCTGAGGAGATTGCGGAGGAGATGGATATTCCGGTGGACCGTGTCCGGGAGATTTTAAAGATTTCCCAGGAGCCGGTTTCTTTGGAGACCCCGATCGGCGAGGAAGAGGACAGCCATCTGGGAGACTTTATACAGGATGACAATGTACCGGTGCCGGCGGATGCCGCGGCATTTACACTGCTCAAGGAGCAGCTGAGTGAAGTTCTGGGAACTCTCACTGAGCGGGAGCAGAAGGTGTTAAGACTGCGCTTCGGTCTGGATGACAGCCGCGCCAGGACTTTAGAGGAAGTAGGAAAAGAGTTTAACGTCACAAGAGAGAGAATCCGTCAGATCGAAGCTAAGGCTTTGAGAAAGCTGAGACATCCGAGCCGCAGCAGAAAACTGAAAGATTATCTGGATTAATTGGGTGGATTATGGAGCTGTCAACACGGTTAAAAACAATTGCTTCTTTTGTATCCGAAGGGATGTGTGTCGCCGATATAGGGACAGATCATGGATACATACCGATTTATCTGACATCCGAAGGACTTTCTGGAAAGGCATTTGCCATGGATGTCAACCGGGGGCCCCTCGAGCGGGCCAGACAGAATATAAAAAAAGAGGGACTGGACGGACAGATCGAGTGCATCTTATCTGACGGCATGGAAGGACTTCCGGAAGATGCCGACAGTGCAGTGATCGCCGGTATGGGCGGAGATTTGATGGAACAGATCCTTACGCGGGGGGAAGACAAGCTCTGCCATGTTGCCGAGCTTGTTCTTTCTCCCCAGTCCCATTGGGAAAAAGTGCGGAAGTTTCTTCACAGCCATGGATATGCCATCAAGAAAGAGGCATTGGTCAGGGAGGACGGGAAATATTACATTGTAATTAAAGCAGTCCAAGGCCGGGAGTCATATCCGTCTTCCTGGCAGTATTCTTACGGGACATATCTTCCTGGGTCAAAGGATCCTTTGATGAAAGAATACCTTTTGAAAGAAAAAGAAGATATACAAAAGATCCTCACATCTTTTCAGGGGAAAGACTCAGAAACCCTGAAAAACAGGGCAAATGAATTATCCTCTGCCCTGGAGGAAATAAAGGAGGCACTGAAACATTATGAAATGTAGTGAACTGATGAGAGTATTAGAGACGTATGTGCCGTCAGGTTATGCCATGGACTGGGATAACGTGGGCCTTCTTGCGGGACGGCAGGATAGAGAGATCCAGAAGATCATGGTCGCATTGGATGCGGACAAAGGGGTGGTGGAAGATGCAGTGAGCCAAAATGTGGACTTTCTGCTGACCCACCACCCTCTCATTTTCTCTCCCTTAAAGAGCATTACGGACGATGCGGGAACACCTTCCAAGATCCTTACTCTATTGGAAAACGGCATCAACTGTTACGCTATGCACACAAATTTTGATGTCGTCCATATGGGAAGGATCGTCTGCGAAGCGCTGGGCCTTAAAAGTGACGGTCCGGTAGAGACCACATGTACAGAAAACGGCATTCCCATGGGGATTGGAACAGTGTCGGACTTTCGCCGGCCCGTGTCTGTTGACGACTTTGTGGAGAAGATCAAAAAGACCTTTGACATCAAGCAGGTGTTTGTGTTCGGGGACGGAACAAAGGAGATCCGCAGGGCAGCCATTGTGCCAGGCTCCGGAAGGCATATGGAAAAAGAGGTATCCTCTGTCGGGGCAGATGTATTTTTAACCGGGGATATCGGGCACCACGAGGGACTGGATGCGGTGGATATGGGCATCACAGTCATCGATGCCGGCCATCACGGACTGGAAAAAATCTTTGTTGATTTTATGGGACATTTTCTTCAGAAGAATATACCAGAATGTGACGTAATCTTAAGACATACAAAATGCCCGTTTGACGTAAAATAGACCAGAGAGGAGATGATGCAGGGAATGTTACATGTAACAGTAGAAGGAGCCAGGATCAGTATAAAAGAGGGCACGACACTGGAGGATATCGCAAAACGCTTCCAGCGCCCGGGGACTCCTGTGATTTTGCTTGCCTATACGGGAGAGAAATTGAGGGAATTATACCACACCATTGATGAGGACTGTGAGATCCGTTTTGTTACCAACGAGGAACAGAGCGGATATATGACGTATAAAAGAACTGTAAATTTTGTGTTCTTAAAAGCGTGTGAGGAAGTACTCGGAGAAGGCTGCACCAACCGCATAACCATGAATTATTCTATTGGGAACAGTACATTCTGCGAATTCTCATTGGATGACCTGGAGGTTGATGATCAGCTTGCTAAGAAAATCCAGGCAAAGATGAGGGAACTGGTCAACCATGATCTAAAGATAGAAAAGATCTCCTACAATACGTTTGAGGCCAGGAAAAGATTTGCACAACAGGGCATGAAGGAAAAGGTGAGGCTTTTCAGATTCAGAAGAGTCTCAAGGACCAACGTCTATTCTCTGGATGGCTATGAGAACTATTTCTATGGGTATATGGCACCGAGCACCGGCTATATAAAGGACTTTTTTGTGGATGCATATCAGGGAGGCATTGTGCTCCAGATCCCCAGGAGGGACCATCTTTACGCAGTTTCCCGGTTTACGCCGCAGCCAAAGCTTTTCCATGTGATGCAGCGGTCCAGATCCTGGAGTAAACTGATGCGTGTGGATACCGTCGGAAAGCTCAATGAGGAGATCACAAACGGGGACATCAATAATCTGATTTTGGTCCAGGAGGCGCTGCAGGAAAAACTTCTTGCAGACATCGCTACAAAGATCGTAGACGATGGAAAAAAGGTGGTTTTGATCGCCGGTCCGTCTTCCTCAGGAAAGACTACATTTTCCCACAGGCTTGCCATACAGCTGCAGATCGATGGGCTGACGCCGCATCCGATTTCTTTGGATGACTATTTCTTAGACAGGGAGTTATCACCAAGGGATGAGGAAGGCAATTATAACTTTGAGACCATTGCGTCCCTGGATCTGGAATTGTTTAATGAAGATATCAACTGCCTCCTGGCGGGAAAAGGGGTGCAGCTGCCCACGTATAATTTTGTGTCCGGCAAGCGGGAGTATAAAGGCAATTATAAAAAGATCGGACCGGATGATGTGCTGGTCATCGAGGGAATCCACGGTCTGAATGGAATGCTGTCCAGTGAGATCTCGGAACAGGATAAATATAAGATCTATGTCAGTGCGTTGAGCCAGATCAACATTGATGAACACAACCGGATACCAAGCTCCGACGGGCGTCTGCTGCGAAGGATCGTAAGGGATGCAAGACACAGGGGAATGGATGCCAAAACAACCATAGGGCGCTGGGAATCTGTCAGGAGAGGGGAAGAACTGAATATCTTTCCTTATCAGGAGGAGGCGGATATCATGTTTAACTCTGCCCAGATCTATGAGCTGGCCGTGTTAAAGCAGTATGCGGAACCTCTTTTATTTCAGATCAGTCCAGGATGTCCGGAGTACCAGGAATCCAAACGTCTGCTGAAGTTTTTGGATTACTTTTTGAGCGTTAAGAGCGAAGATATACCGAAAACTTCACTTCTCAGAGAATTTATTGGGGGAAGCTGTTTTGAAACTTAATCACAACCTGAAGACAAACCTCTAACTATCAATGAAGATTTTTCCTCATATATAGTATAAAAGAATGGTTTTAATATCTATAATAAAGGGGAGAAGAATTTGAGAAAGATAAAAAGGGGAGTTAGTGTCGCTTTTGCGCTTTGCCTTTGTTTTAGCCTGATATTTCAGACATCAATGGTCAAAGCAGAGACAGCGCCTGAACTGACTGCAGAAACGAATGAACATTTTGGAGAAGAAGATTCAAAGTATGGATATCGGCAGCCGCCGGCCAAGGTAGAGGTTCCGGCCACCGTATCCATTCCTGGAAAGAAGAGAAGCGGTGCCATCCCTTCCAGATATGATGGAAGGACAGCAGGACATATGACATCTGTCAAAGACCAGGAAGATGTAGGAGCCTGCTGGGCTTTTTCAGGTTCAGGATTGTTTGAATCAAAAGTAAAGACAAGTACGGGACTAAGCACGGACTTGTCAGAACAGCATATGCTCTGGACCATGAACGGACTGACAGGAAGCGGCTACATGTGCAATACAACTAACGACAATGGAGGCAACGAGTGGATGTCTTCCGGATATTATGCATCCGGGTTTGGGCCGAAATCAGAGCAGGATATTTCTTTTATTAATGAGATATTTGAATTCGCCAATGTAGTAAGGCCGAAGAATCTTAACAGTGCGCCCAAGTTATATCAGGCAACCGATATCCAGTTCCTTAATCCGGAGAACGGCAAAGAGATCAAACAGGCAGTGATGAATAACGGTGCTGTGGGGACAGGAATATATTGGGACTTTTCTTCTAAGTACCACAAAGGAGATTCTTATTACTATTCGGGCGAATTGACAGATAGGAATAATCAAGAATTAGTTCAAAATCATGAGGTCATTATTGTTGGATGGGATGATACATATAGCAAAACGAATTTCAGCAAAGCTCCGTCAGAAAACGGCGCATGGCTGATTAAGAATAGTTGGGGAACCAACGCCAGCTACAGTGACGGAGGGTATTATTGGGTTTCTTATGAAGATCCTCTTTTACTGCCTGATTATACAATCAAGAGTTTTAAGGCATATGATTCAGATGAAAAGCTTTATCAGTTGGATGAATTTGGAGCAGTGACCTCAATCAATGTATCCGAAAACATCTCTGCAGATTTCTGTTATTTTGCGAATGTTTTTGATTTTGGTAAAAATGAGAAATTAGAATCAGTGACATTTTTTACAGATTCCATTGGCAGTAAGTATCAGTTATATATGGCTCCTGTAAACTCTTCGGGTGTACCGGAGCTATCAAAAAAGGAACAACTGACGTCGGAGCAGACAGTTTTGCATGCAGGATATATCACTGCAAAGACCTCTGCGAAGAAAGTATCCGGAAAGTATGCAGTTGTTTTGATGTTAAGGAAAGCCAAAGCGGATCAAAGACTCAATATCGGACTGGAATGTTCAGACTACTATGGTGATGGGGACTGTTATTATAAGGGGACGATTGAGCCAGGCCAAAGCTTTGTCAAGGCCGGAGAGCAGGCCATCAATGATATTTATACGCCAGAAAATGGTCAAAATCGGTTGTGTAATTTTTCAATAAAAGCAACTACAAGGTCCTATACTCAGTCAATGGATGCAAATGGTTCTAATACGAGTGGATCACCAAAGCCTCAGACAAAACCAACAACGACAAGGCCGGCGGTGGTATATAAAAAACCGTATTTGTCAAAGAGTTCTTTCAGCATTTACAAGGGAAATAAAACGACAGTTGGTATAAAGAATAAAGTTAGCGGAGCAAAAGTTTCCTATTCCAGTTCCAACAAATCTGTGGCAGCCGTAAGCTCTGCCGGTGCTGTGACAGGGAAGAAGGCCGGAACTGCAACAATTACAGCTAAGGTGACTCAGCAGGGCAAGAGCTACAGCCTGAAGTGCAAAGTGAAAGTAAGCAATAAGCGTTTGGCATTGACAAAGAAGAAGTCAAAGATAAAGAGAAAGAAGTCTTATCTGTTCAAGGCGAAAAAGTATGGCGTCACAGGTACAGTGAAATGGAAAGTCAATAATAAAAAACTGGCGTCCATTGGAAAGACCAGCGGTAAGCTGAAGGCTAAAAAGAAAAAGGGCAGAGTAAAAGTAACCGCTTATTGCGGGAAGTTTAAAGTATCTTATACCGTGAAAATCTATTAAGATGTATAGATATTGCATTAGAAAGAAGAAAAGGAATCTTTAAATTGTTTGACGGGACCTATGAGAACATGGTATAATTCCACTCGGAATTTAGTTAACCGAATGATCGCGCCAAAGTAATTTGGTGAGGAAAGTCCGGGCTTCGCAGGGCAGGATGCCGGATAACGTCCGGTAGGGGAGACCCTCAGGCCAGTGCAACAGAAATAAACCGCCGGTTTTTGCCGGTAAGGGTGGAAAGGCGGGGTAAGAGCCCACCGCTTGGCTGGTAACAGACAAGGCACATGTAAACCCCATCCGAAGCAAGGCAGGAGAAAAGCTATGGGCTTGCCCGGTCCGCTTTTCGGTGTGCCGCTGGAGCTTGCTGGCAACAGCAGGTCGAGATAGATGATCATTTAAGACAGAACCCGGCTTACAGATTAACTAAATTCCGTTTTGAAAGATTGTTTACACTGCTTGTCCCGTTATTACAACTGCTGGACAGGCAGTTTTTATTTTAAATCATGTAGAAAAATAACGATTTGCTTGTTTTAGGACATAAATTTTACAAAAGTGTGAATAATGTTTCAAATTTGTCATACACTATATCAAAGGAGTGTAGTATGACATTGAAGAAAAAATGGAAAGTAGCAGCCATATCTTGCGCGATTGGCTTATGCAGTGTAGGGCAGCAGGTCTTTGCCAGCGATACATTATTCCAGCCGCCGAAAAGCGACAATGGTGCAGACCAGCTCATCCAAAGGAAACTGTTGGAGGAACAAGAGCAGTTCAAAGAACGTAAAGCACTGGTGAAAAAGTTGAATATTGAACGTCAGATCGAAAAGGTGCAGCAAGCCAAAGGTCTGAAGGGAAAAATATCTACAAGAGATAAAGCGATCCTCACACGGATTGTGGAAGCAGAAGCTACTGACAAAGACATAAAGAGTAAAATCTTAGTCGCAAATGTGATATTAAACAGAGTGCGTTCCAAGGAATTTCCAAATACGGTGGAAAAGGTTGTATTCCAGAGAACCAACGGAAGTGTCCAGTTTTCTCCTACAGCCGATGGACGATACAATTCTGTGACCATCAAAGCATCCACAAGGGAAAGTGTGGAGAGGGCCCTTTCCGGAGAAGACTATTCAGAAGGTGCTTTGTACTTTGTAGAAAAGACAATGGCAAATCCTCGAAACGTATCTTGGTTTGACCGGGCTTTGACGAAACTGTTCACTTATCAGGGACATTCATTTTATAAATAAGATAGTAAAAATTCGGGGTTGACACGAAAACAGAAAAGTATTATCATTCTATCATATAGTGATAAACCGATGAGAAAGAGTAGTAGTCAGGAGCAGAAGGATTTAAAGAGAGCTGCAGGTGGTGGGATTGTAGCATGAATTCCCTGATGAATGGACTTTCGAGGGCAGTTCTGAACTTATAGTAGGAGTTGCCGGGCACCCGACCCGTTACCTAACAGGGCATATATGATAGTATATGAGAAAAGTGGGCATTTTTTATGATGCCAATTTGAGTGGTACCGCGGATATCCGCCTCAAGCGTGAGCTTGGGGCGTTTTTTATTCCATAGGATAGTTCTTCGAACCTCCCTATGAATTAAAAAGTCCTGCGGGTATTATGCACACAAATGCGTGAGGAAATTATTTGACTGGGTCAAATCGCATTTGACGCTCAATGAATTGTTTATCTCTATAGTGCAGTTAATCAATTGTAGAGAAAAGGAGAGAAAGTTATGAGAAAGAAGTTATTAGCAGCAGGCTGCAGTATGGTATTGGCAGCATCTTTATTACTCGCAGGATGTTCAAAAAAAAGTGAGGACCAGACATATCAGATCGGAATTCAGCAGTTTGCGGAGCACGAATCCTTAAACAACTGCCGTAAGGGATTTATCCAGGGTCTGGAAATGGAAGGGATCAAAGAGGGCAAGAACTTAAAGATCACTTTTAAAAATGCACAGGCAGATACAGCGGCGGACAATCAGATCGCATCCAATTTCGCATCCAAAAAATTTGACCTGATCTGCGCGATTGCCACTCCTAGTGCACAGAGCGCATACAATGCGGCTTCTGATTCTAAGACACCGGTTATTTACACTGCAGTCACTTCACCGGAACTGGCGGGATTTGTAGATAAAGACGGAAAGAATGTAGGAGAAGTCACCGGAACTTCGGATCTGATCCTTGCAGACAAACAGCTTAAGCTGATCCGAAAAGTACTTCCAAAGGCAAAGAACGTAGGTATTTTATACAGCACCAACGAAGTAAATTCCAAGGCGGGAATTGAAGCATATGAGAAGGTGGCCAAGAAAAATGGTTTCAAGATCGTAACACAGGGAATCAGTGCAGCGGCTGATATGCCTATGGCAGCAGACAGTCTGATCAAAAAAGTCGACTGTATCACAAACCTGACAGACAACCTAGTTGTCAGCTGTATGCCAACCTACCTGGAAAAAGCTAACAAAGCAAAGATTCCTGTATTTGGATCAGAGATCGAACAGGTAAAACTGGGATGTATCGGCTGTGTGGGTATCGATTTTGTGAAACTCGGGGAACAGACCGGAAAGATGGCTGCCAAAGTGTTAAAGGGAGAAAAGAAAGCATCTGAGATTCCGTTTGAAACATTCAATCAGGGAGATATTTATCTGAATGAAAAGGCAGCGAAGGATCTGGGTATCAAACTTCCATCTGATATACAGAAAACAGCCGTAGAGACATTTACAGAAATTAAAGCAAGCAAATAATAGGAGCAAAAAATGGAACAATTGATCATTGGGGTCTTTGAGCAGGGATTTATCTATGCGGTCATGGCTCTGGGCGTATACATTACTTATAAAATACTGGACTTTCCGGATCTGTCTGTGGACAGTACCTTTCCGTTAGGCGCGGCTATCACAACCGTACTGCTGATGAATGGATTCAATCCAATCCTGTCGCTGATCCTTTCCACAGCGGCAGGGGCGGCAGCGGGAGCGCTGACCGGCATTATCCATGTGAAGTTTAAGGTCCGGGATCTTCTGTCCGGTATCATCATGATGACAGGGCTTTATACGATCAATCTGCGGATCACAGGCGGAAGCGCCAATGTTCCGCTGTTCAATTACAATACGATATTTAATAATGATGTTATTAGCGGATTGTTCCCGGAAGCACTCGCTCCATATAAGACGCTGGTCATCATCACTGTTATTATGCTGATCGCAAAGCTTCTTCTGGATCTGTACTTAAAGACAAAATCCGGCTATTTATTAAGGGCCGTGGGGGACAATGAAAAAATCGTCACCTCTCTGGCAAAGGACAGCGGATTTGTAAAGATCGTTGGTCTTTCCATCGCAAATGGCCTGGTAGCTCTAGCGGGAAGTGTCATGTGCCAGCAGCAGAGATTTTTCGAGATCTCCATGGGAACCGGTACAATCGTCATCGGTCTGGCCAGCGTGATCATCGGGACCAACATTTTTAAAGGAAATCGGTTGAAAGCTACAACAGCGGTCATCATTGGATCTGTTATTTATAAGGCCTGTGTGGCGGCTGCCATTGAGATCGGCCTGGATTCACAGGATCTTAAACTGATCACGGCGATTCTGTTCCTTGTGATCCTGATCGTCAGCATGGACCGTAAGAAGAAGGTGAAAGCATGATTGAACTTAAGAATATCGACAAATATTATAATATCGGAACAGTAAATGAGGTATGTCTGTTTCAGGATTTCAGCTTGAAGGTTCAGAATGGAGACTTTATCTCCGTGATCGGAAGCAATGGTTCCGGAAAGACCTCGATGCTGAATCTGATCTGCGGAAGCCTTCAGCCGGAGAGCGGATCGATCTTTTTAAACAATGAAGATATTACAAAGCAAAAGGAGTTTGTCCGCCAGCGTAAGATCGGGCGTGTGTATCAGGACCCCTCTATGGGAACCTGTCCTTCCATGACAATCCTTGAGAATATGTCTTTAGCTGACAACAAGGGCAAGTCATACGGCCTTGGGCTGGGAACCAATAAAAAGAGGATCCGCCATTACCAGGAAATGCTCTCCCAGCTGGGATTGGGACTTGAGGATATGATGGGAACCAAAGTAGGCTCCCTGTCCGGAGGACAGCGGCAAGCCATGGCACTTTTGATGACTACCATGACCCCCATAGAATTCTTGATTCTGGATGAGCATACGGCAGCACTGGATCCAAAGACTGCGGAGCTGATTATGGAGCTGACGGATAAGATTGTCACGGAGAAGAATCTGACCACGATCATGGTCACGCATAACTTGAGATTCGCGGTGGAATATGGAAACCGCCTGATTATGATGCATCAGGGAAAGGCGATCATAGACAAGGCAGGAGAAGAAAAAGAGGCTCTTGCAATTGAAGATCTGCTGGATCAGTTTAATGAGATCAGCATAGAGACAGGAAATTAGCACACCAGCCATAGGATCATTGATTCCTATGGCTTTTTTTCTTGCCCATAAGTTCTCCGTACATGGCCCCTCCGATGATCAAGACGGCACCGAGCAGTTGTATGCCAGTTAAGTGTTCCCTGAGAAAGAAAGACGAGAATATCAGGGCGGACAGTGGCTCTAAATATCCGCAGATGGCTACGGAACCTGCGGGCAGTTTTGTGATGGATGAAAAATAGAAATAACAGCCGATACCTGTGTTGACGATCCCTAAAACTAATACAGGGAACAGATTCTGCCATACGGACGGAAGGCTGAGGCTCTGCTTGGTCTGCATAAAGACTGCCACAGTAAGAAAACTTATGATCAGCTGATACATAGAGTTTTTAAGACCTGTAATACTCTGTGCTTTTTTGTTAAAGATCACCATGAGAGCATACATGACGGCTGACAGGAGGGCGCAGAGCAGCCCTGTAGAGATACCGGTGTGAAACAGGCTGTTTCCATTGACCGTTATCATACCTGCTGCAACGGCCGTAAATCCCAGGAATTTATGTATTGTCATTCGCTCCTTAAACAGCAGGGGAGAGACAGCCATAACAATGACAGGGCCGCAGTAGTAAGCCAATGTGGCGATACTGACACCGATGGTCTTATACGCCTCATAGAGAAGCATCCAGCTGATCCCCATGGCGGTCCCGGAGATCAGAATATAGAGTAAATGTTTTTTATCCTTATATTTATGCGGCCTTTTTTCAGTGAAAAAGAAAACTAGAAGGAGAAACAGGCTCCCGATCAGAGTTCTTAAAAATACAATCTCATAACTGTTCAGTTCAATATAGCTTGCAACAATGCCGTTGGATCCAAACAGCAGCAGTGCCGTAAAATATTTAAAATAATGTTTTTCCATAACTCACCTCGATGACAGCATATTGCTTGCTTTTTCTTGAACAGCTTATACTTATACTGTATCATGAAACCATAAATAACAAAAACGAATATTTGTCATATAAAAGATGACAGATTCAGATAAATGGGGAGGTGTGGGTATACAGATGGATATGAATCTTCAAAAATACATGTCTTTTGTGAAAGCTGTGGAATATGGGAGTTTTACAAAAGCCGGGGAGATGCTTAGTTATTCCCAGTCGGGAATCAGCCGCATGATCCATGACCTGGAGGCAGAATGGGGGGTATCTCTTCTTGAGCGGGACCGGTCAGGCGTGCGTCTGACTTCAGATGGGATGAAGCTTTTGCCGTATGCAAAAAGCGTCTGCAGAGAGTTTGAGAAGCTGCAAGTACAGGTGGACGAATTAAAAGGTCTGACATCAGGCCTGATACGGATCGGAACATTTTCAAGTGCAGCCACGCATTGGCTTCCGAATATCATCAAAAAATTTCAGGAGGATTATCCCCACATTGACTATGAACTGTTGCTTGGTGACTATACGGAAATAGAAAACTGGATTTTAAATGGACGTGTGGACTGCGGTTTTCTAAGGCTTCCCACGCTTCCGGAGCTGGAGACAGTTTTTCTGGAGCAGGACCAGCTATTGGCAGTCCTTCCGGAACAACATCCATTGGCAGAATGCAGCCGTTTTCCTATGGAGGCACTGTGTGATGCACCCTTTATGCTGTTGAAAAGAGATGGCAATTCAGATGTCTCAGAGATTCTTGAACAGTGCCGCATTTCACCAAAAGTTCAATTTACTACCTGGGATGATTATGCCATCATGTCCATGGTGGAGAGCGGTCTGGGAATCAGCATTCTCCCGCAGCTTATTTTGCAGCGCATCCCGTACCGTATTGTCACAAAGGAACTGGAGGTGCCGGCTTATCGAAAGATCGGGCTTGCATTCCGGGACAGAAAAGGGATGTCACTAGCAGTAAAAAGATTCCTGGATTATTTACCTTATCGTGCGTAGCACGCGCACCCGGAGGGTATAGAATACGGGATGCCCTGTGGGTATGAGTTATTTACCACTATTTCCGTCGTGCTTTTGAAATGCGCTCCTCCAATAGTGGTAAATAACTTTTGAAAAGTGTCACCCTTCTTTTGACAGAAGCCCTTCTCCAGCAGACATTACGTCCATTTTCTACATGATTGGAGTGAGGCATTCTAAGAGCCGAACGGAAATCATGTGGAAAATGTCATACCTTATCGTGCGTAGCACGCGCACCCGGAGGGTATAAAACACGGGATGCCCTGTGGGTATACCTTATCGTGCGTAGCACGCGCACCTGAGAGGGTGTAAAAAGGCCGATGTTAAGTTTGGTTGACAGATTTCCAACGGCATTTGGTGGTGAAAAACACCCGGTTTTCTTATAATAAACAAAAATATATACCACAGGGAATACCCTTCGGGCGTGCGTGCTTCGCACGATTAGGAATAGGAGAAAAGTTATGGAATTTTATGAAAATCTAAACCGGGTAAGAAAAGAAAAAGGATGGTCCCAGGAGGAATTGGGGAACCGGCTGAATGTATCCAGGCAGACGGTCTCTAAATGGGAGCTTGGGACGACAACGCCGGAGATGAACAAGCTGATAGAATTAAGCCGTATTTTTGGAGTCAGTATAGATGAATTGACTGGGAATGAATTGTATAAAAAAGAAAAGGAAGTTGTCTATGTCGCTGTAAAACAGCACTATGAATATAAGAGCAAAATGACAATCTGCGGGATTCCTTTGGTGCATATCAACTTTGGGAGAGGAATTTATAAAGCAAAAGGGATCATAGCAGCGGGAAATATCGCTGTGAGACTGGTCTCTCTGGGAATGATTTCTACCGGTTTACTTTCTCTGGGAATGCTTTCCTTTGGCCTGCTGGCCTTTGGCGGGCTTGCCATTGGAGGTCTGGCAGTAGGGGGAGCCGCCATTGGTATCTTTGCAGTGGGGGGTCTCGCAGTGGGAATCTATGCCGTAGGCGGGTGTGCGCTGGCATCCCATATCGCTGTGGGCGGATATGCAAATGCCCATATAGCCATAGGAGGAGCCGCTGACGGGGCATATACATTTACGGAGAAAGGAAAGGCCGTCAGTGATGAGATCAGGAGAACTATCTTAAGAGAATATCCCCATACATGGAGATTTCTGATCCGGCTGTTTTCCTCAGGCATGGATACTATCTGAACTATATGTTATTTTACCTGTTTCAAATTGAGCGAAAGTGTGTTATACTCAATTAGTTATTTTGAATAGAATAGACAGTTCATTCGTACCATCCTGTCTTTAAACAAAACTAGGACAGTGTAAGAAGATTGCCTTTGTGCAGTTCTTACGTCTTAGAGAAATGCTTAGAGACATGGATACCTCAGGGTGGCATGTCTTTTTTGTTTCATTAGGATAGATAGAGAAGGGAAGTCTTATGTATCAATTAAATACACATGCATCCTTTGACTCGGCACATTTTCTGGCGGGTTATGAGGGAAAATGCAGCAATCTGCACGGGCACCGGTGGAAGCTTTCGGTGACCATTCAAAAAGAAAAAGTGGAACAACAGGGCCAGACCAGAGGGATGGTCGTAGACTTTGGCGAATTAAAAGATAAGGTAAAAGAGATCACAGATGAGTTTGACCATGCACTGATCATAGAAAAAAATACACTGAAAGAAAAAACAATGGAAGCGCTGAAGGAAGAAGATTTTCGGATCATTGAAGTAGCATTCCGGCCGACGGCAGAGAATTTTGCAAAATACTTTTATGACTGTTTCAAACAGAGCGGCTATGATGTATCTTTTGTGGAAGTGTATGAGACGCCGAATAACTGTGCAATTTACGGAGAATAGAAATGGAAACTTTTAAGATCGCAGAAAGTTTTGTGAGTATTAACGGAGAAGGAAAGAAGGCCGGGAGGCTTGCCATGTTTATCCGCCTTCGGGGATGTAATCTAAACTGCTCCTACTGTGACACCAAATGGGCCATCAGCAAAAAAGGGGACGCGGAACTTATGACGGCCCCGGAGACTGCACAGATGGTGAAGGAGACCGGGGTTGAACTGGTGACATTGACGGGAGGGGAGCCGCTTTTGGACGAAAATATCAGCGGGCTCATCGGAAGTATTCTCGCTCTGCCGAAAGTAGAACTGGAGATTGAGACAAACGGAAGTATTCCCATCCGCCCGTGGAGAGAAAGAGACGCAAGGCTTTCTATGACCATGGATTATAAGCTGCCGTCCAGCGGCATGGAAGAATCCATGTGCCTTGAAAATATGGAAGAATTAAAACCGTGGGATGTAGTAAAGTTCGTTATAGGGACAAGAGAGGACCTAGAAAGGGCAAAAGAGATCACAGACCGGTTTTCTCTCTGTGAGAGAGCCATCGTTTATTTCAGTCCGGTCTTTGGTGCACTGCCGCCGGAAGAGATCGTAGAATTTATGAAGGAACACAAGCTTAATAAAGTCAGGTTTCAGATCCAGATCCACAAGGTCGTTTGGGATCCGGAGCAGAAGGGAGTCTAGGAAGCTATGGCAATCGATAAAGAAGCAATCAAGACACATATCAGAGGAATACTTGAAGCACTAGGAGATGATCCGGAACGGGAAGGGCTGGTAGAGACACCGGACCGTGTGGCCAGGATGTATGAAGAAGTGTTTGAAGGGATGAATTATACAAACACTCAGATCGCGGAGATGTTTTCCAAGACGTTTGAAGACGATTTGTCAGTTAAAAATCATAAGGACATGGTTATTGTAAAGGATATTGACATTTTCAGCTATTGTGAGCACCATTTAGCACTGATGTACAATATGAAGGTGACCGTCGCATACCAGCCGAAAGAAAAGATCCTGGGACTCAGCAAGATTGCGAGAATCTGTGACATGGTGGGTAAACGCCTGCAGCTTCAGGAACGCATTGGATCCGATATAGCAGAGATTATTTCTGAGGTGGCCCAAACAGAAGATGTGGCAGTGCTCATAGAGGGAAACCATAGCTGCATGAGTGCCAGGGGCATCAAGAAAAACCAGGCAAAAACCATCACATCGACACTGAGAGGCCGGTTTGAGAGCGATCCTTTCATGGAAAGCCGTTTTTACACACTGGCAGACAGATAAAGAGGAGGATATTATGTCAAAACCAACAAAGGCAGTCGTTGTATTCAGCGGAGGACAGGACAGCACCACCTGTCTGTTCTGGGCAAAGAAAAAATATGAGGAAGTCATTGCGCTTTCTTTTAACTATGGACAGAAGCATTCAGATGAGCTGGTCTGTGCAAAAGAAATCTGCAAAAAGCATGGGGTGGAGCATCATATCCTGGATATGGGGCTGCTAAACCAGCTGGCGCCAAATTCCCTGACCAGGGCGGATATTGAGGTGGACAAAGAAGCGCCAGAGACCGGTACACCCAATTCCTTTGTAGACGGAAGGAATATGCTCTTTCTTACATTCGCAGCTGTGTTTGCAAAACAGAGAGGGATTCATGTGTTGGTAACCGGTGTGTCACAGAGTGATTTCAGCGGATATCCAGACTGCAGACATGTGTTTATCACATCTCTTGAAACAACCCTGACGCTAGCAATGGACTACGAGTTTGAGGTGATCACTCCGCTCATGTGGATTGACAAAAAAGAGACATGGAAAATGGCCGATGATCTGGGAGTTTTTGATATTATCAGGCAGGAAACACTGACCTGTTATAACGGGGTAAAGGGCGACGGATGCGGTGACTGTCCTGCGTGCAAGCTGAGAAGAAAAGGAATGGAAGCCTATCTAACAGAGCGCCGGAACTGAGATTCAGGCTTAGAAAATTTGTCTAAGTGTTATCTTGTTTTTAGATTCTTATTGATAAAACATTAACAAAATAGTACAATAGGAATGTAACCAATGGTCAGGGTTGTCAACATATCAATCCTCTGCAACAAAGGAGATAACGTATGGGAAGATTTACATTACCTAGAGATTTGTACTTTGGAAAAGGATCACTTGAGACACTGAAGACGCTGGACGGAAAAAAAGCTGTTTTAGTCATCGGCGGCGGATCTATGAAACGTTTTGGATTTGTAGACCAGGTTGTTGATTATTTAAAAGAAGCAGGCATTGAGACAAAATTAATTGAGGGAGTAGAGCCGGACCCTTCTGTTGAGACCGTATTTAAAGGTGCCGAGATTATGAGAGAGTTTGAACCGGACTGGATCGTGGCAATGGGCGGAGGATCTCCGATCGATGCTGCAAAAGCTATGTGGATCTTCTATGAACATCCGGAAACCACATTTGACGATGTAAAAGACCCATTCACAGTTCCGAAACTCAGAAACAAAGCAAGATTCCTTGCAATCCCTTCAACTTCAGGAACAGCTACGGAAGTGACGGCATTTGCTGTTATCACGGACTACAGCTCAGGCATTAAATATCCGCTGGCAGACTTTGAGATCACACCGGATGTTGCCATTGTAGACCCTGCACTGGCAGAGACGATGCCTCCGAAACTGACCTCTTATACAGGAATGGATGCACTGACCCATGCGATTGAAGCATATGTTGCCGGACTGCATTCACCATTTTCAGATCCTTTGGCAATCGATGCCATCGAGATGGTATTTGACAACTTAAAAGCTTCCTATGAGGGAGACATGACCGCACGTGAAAATATGCACTATGCACAATGTCTTGCAGGAATGTCATTCTCTAATGCACTGTTAGGAATTGTACATTCTTTAGCGCATAAGACAGGAGCAGTTTTTGATACAGGACATATCACACACGGATGTGCGAACGCTATCTATCTTCCGTATGTGATCCAGTTTAATGCAAAGGTATGCGAAGACCGCTATGCAGCCATTGCAAGAAAGATCGGCCTCCCTGGAAATTCCGATAAAGCACTGACACTTTCTTTGATTGAAGCAATCCGGGATATGAACAAGAAGCTGAACATTGTTTCCAACCTGAAAGATTTCGGAATCAATGAAGAAGAATTCAACCAGAAGAAGAGGATGATCGCGGAGCGTGCTGTGGCAGACGCATGTACAGGATCTAATCCTAGAGAAACCTCTGTAGATGACATGGAAAAAGTGTTAGAGTGCATCTACTACGGAAAAGACGTAACATTCTAAATATAGCAGACACTACATCCATTTACCACTATGGGCAAGCGCATTTTAAAAAGTGCGATGGAAATCGTGGTAAATAACTCATATTTTTAAAGCTGGGACTTTTTTTAGTCCCGGCTTTTTTGATCTTATGAGCTGAATTCATTTCTAATATTATCCTGGGTCTGGGCGAATTATCCTGATAAATTATCAGATTATTCATATAAGAACGCGAAATAATCAAATAATCAGATAACTTAAGAAAAAAATACTTTACAAGGTCCTTAAATTTTTGTATGATAGATTCCAACGTAGGAAATCTACAAAAAATAACATTTCCAAGCAGCAGGAAGAAAGGAAGAGACTTATGACGAACAAGAGAGAGAACACCCCTGGGTTATACCATCCTAGCTTTGAGCATGATAACTGCGGGATTGGAGCCTGTGTCAATATTAAAGGGATCAAGAGCCACAAGACTGTTCATAATGCTTTAAAGATTGTAGAGACCTTAGAGCACAGAGCCGGTAAAGACGCAGCAGGAGAGACTGGAGACGGTGTCGGGATCATGCTTCAGATCTCCCACAAATTTTTTGAGAAAGCTTGTAAGGAGGCCGGTATCGGAATCGGGGGAGAGAGAGAATACGGCGTCGGCATGTTTTTCTTCCCGAATGATGAACTGAAAATCCAGCAGGCCAAGAAGATGTTTGAGATTATCGTGGAAAAAGAAGGGATGAACTTCCTGGGATGGAGGGAAGTGCCCACGGACAGTAAGGTTTTGGGAAAAAAGGCCATTGAATGTATGCCTAAGATCCTTCAGGCATTTATTGAAAAACCGGAGGCAGTTGAAAAAGGGCTGGAATTTGACCGCAGGCTTTATATCATCAGGAAAGTTTTTGAACAGAGCAACGAGGAGACCTATGTGATCTCTTTGTCCAGCAGAACCATCGTATATAAGGGAATGTTCCTTGTGGATCAGTTGAGGACCTTCTTTAAAGACCTTCAGGATCAGGATTATGAATCTGCCATAGCCCTCGTTCATTCCCGGTTCAGTACCAACACCACTCCAAGCTGGGAGAAAGCACATCCGTACCGTTTCATCGTACATAACGGTGAGATCAATACCATCCGTGGAAACGCTGATAAGATGCTGGCCAGGGAAGAGAATATGGAGTCCAAGTACCTGAAGGGCCAGATGCATAAAGTGATCCCTGTAGTCAATCCCAACGGATCAGATTCGGCAAGACTTGATAACACACTGGAATTCCTTGTGATGAGCGGTATGGCACTGCCTCATGCGATCATGATCACCATTCCGGAGCCATGGGAGAACAATAAAGTTATCAGCCAGAAGAAACGGGATTTTTACCAGTACTATGCCACTATGATGGAGCCTTGGGATGGACCGGCTTCCATTCTGTTCACCGATGGAGACCAGGTAGGAGCCGTGCTTGACCGAAACGGCCTGCGTCCTTCCAGATATTACATCACCGATGACGATCAGCTGATCCTGTCTTCCGAGATTGGAGTGCTGGATATTGACCCTACGAAGATTCTAGTGAAGGAACGGCTGCGTCCGGGCAAGATGCTCCTTGTGGACACGGTCAAAGGAGAAGTCATTGACGATGATGTTGTAAAGGAATCCTATGCAGGAAAAGAACCCTACGGCGAGTGGTTAGACAGCAATCTGATCGAACTTAAGGATTTAAAGATCCCGAATATCCCTGTTCCGGCTTACGAGTCCGAGCAGAGAGAAAAGCTTTTAAAGGCTTTCGGATATTCCTATGAAGAAGTTAAAACAGCCATTCAGCCCATGGCACTCAATGGCTCAGAGGCGATCGCGGCCATGGGAACGGATTCCCCGCTGGCTGTTCTGTCAAAAAAACACCAGCCGCTGTTTAACTATTTTAAGCAGCTGTTCGCACAGGTAACAAACCCGCCGATTGATGCGATTAGGGAAGAGCTTGTGACCTCCACAACGATCTACGTGGGAAAAGACGGAAATATCTTAGAGGAAAAGCCGGATAACTGCCAGGTGTTAAAGGTTCATAACCCAATCCTTACGGATACGGACCTTTTAAAGATCAAAAACTTAAAGCGGGAGGGATTCCAAGTAGCTGAACTTCCGATCATATACTATAAAAATACTTCTCTGGAAAAGGCGCTGGACCGTCTGTTTGTGGAAGCTGACCGTGCTTACAGGGATGGGGCCAATATTATTATTCTGTCTGACCGGGGCGTGGATGAGAATCATGTCGCTATCCCGTCACTGCTGGCTGTGTCCGCGATGCACCAGCATTTGATCAAGACAAAGAAAAGAACCTCTGTGGCCCTGATCCTTGAGAGCGGCGAGCCGAGGGAAGTCCACCACTTTGCGACTCTGCTTGGATACGGAGCCTGTGCGGTAAATCCATATTTGGCTCTTCAGGCTATTCAGAAGCTTATTGATGATAACCTGCTGCACAAGGATTATTATGCCGCAGTGGAGGATTATACAAACGCAGTGCTTCACGGAATCATCAAAATTGCATCCAAGATGGGTATTTCCACGATCCAGTCTTACCAGGGGTCCCAGATCTTTGAGGCGATCGGTATTGACTCCAAGGTCATTGACCAGTACTTTACAAATACAGTAAGCCGTGTAGAAGGAATCACCCTGAAAGATATTGAAGAAGATGTGGATGTGAGACATTCCTCTGCATTTGATCCGCTGGGCCTGGAAAACGATCTGATGCTGGAGAGCACCGGAAGCCATAAGTTCAGAAGCGGCAAGGAACAGCATCTGTATAATCCGCAGACGATCCATACGCTTCAGATGGCGGCAAGGACCGGCAATTATGACACGTTTAAGCAGTATACACATATGATCGATGAAGAGCTGGAGCCGGGCAATTTAAGAGGCCTGATGGAGTTTAACTATCCGTCCAAGGGCATCCCTCTGGAGAAGGTAGAGAGCGTAGAGTCGATTGTCAAAAGGTTTAAGACCGGTGCTATGTCTTATGGTTCTATCTCAGGAGAGGCTCATGAAACATTGGCCATTGCCATGAACATGCTGGGCGGCAAGTCCAACAGCGGAGAGGGCGGGGAACGCCCGGAACGTCTGACGGTTGGAAGAGACGGAAAGAACCGCTGTTCTGCTATCAAACAGGTGGCATCCGGAAGGTTCGGAGTCACAAGTGAGTATCTGGTCAGTGCAAAAGAGATTCAGATCAAGATGGCTCAGGGAGCAAAGCCTGGTGAGGGAGGACATCTTCCGGGAAAGAAGGTTTATCCTTGGATCGCCAAGACCCGTCACTCAACGGCGGGAGTGGGACTGATATCCCCTCCGCCTCACCATGATATTTACTCTATCGAGGATCTGGCGCAGCTGATCTATGACTGCAAAAATGCAAACAGGGACGCCAGAATCTCTGTGAAGCTTGTATCCGAAGCTGGAGTGGGAACTGTGGCATCCGGTGTGGCAAAAGCCGGGGCGCAGGTAATTCTGGTCTCAGGGTATGACGGTGGTACCGGAGCCGCTCCTAGAAACTCCATCTACAACGCAGGGCTTCCATGGGAGCTGGGACTTGCGGAAGCACACCAGAACCTGATCATGAATGATCTCAGAAACAAGGTGATCCTGGAGACAGACGGTAAACTCATGAGTGGACGTGACGTAGCAGTGGCGGCTATGTTAGGGGCAGAGGAGTTTGGTTTTGCTACAGCACCGCTTGTCACCTTGGGCTGTGTCATGATGCGTGTCTGCAACCTGGATACCTGTCCGGTGGGTGTGGCTACTCAGAATCCGGAACTGCGCAAGAGATTTGCAGGAAAACCGGAGTATGTGGTAAACTTCATGCGGTTTATTGCCCAGGAACTGAGGGAATATATGGCGAAGCTTGGTGTGGCTACCATCGATGAACTGGTAGGACGCACAGATTTGCTGAAACCGACAGAGGAAGCCAAAGAAAAGCATATTGACCTGACAAGGATTCTGGATACTTCCTATGTGGAAGCGGAAAAGGTTGATTATCTTCACAAAAAGGTTTATGACTTTAAACTGGATAAGTCAGCGGATGAGACGGTTCTTCTTAAGAAATTGAAACCGGCTCTGGAAAAGAAGCAGAGAAAGAGCATCGAACTGGATGTGACAAATATAGACCGTACCTTCGGTACGATCTTCGGCTCTGAGATTACCAAACGCTGGGGTGAAAACACACTGCCTGACGATATGTACACAATAAAATGTACTGGTGCCGGCGGACAGAGCTTCGGGGCATTTATACCGAAAGGGCTCACGCTGGAGCTTGTGGGAGACAGCAATGACTACTTTGGAAAAGGGCTGTCAGGAGGAAAGCTTGTGGTTTATCCTCCGACCGGCGTCAAGTTTAGGCCGGAAGAAAATATCATTGTAGGAAACGTGGCGCTCTACGGAGCAACCAGCGGCAAGTCATTTATCAACGGAGTTGCAGGAGAACGATTCTGCGTGAGAAATTCCGGAGCTATTGCCGTCGTGGAAGGCGTAGGCGATCATGGATGTGAATATATGACCGGAGGACGTGTTTTAGTCCTCGGCGAGACAGGGAAGAACTTTGCGGCAGGCATGAGCGGCGGTATCGCTTATGTTCTGGATGAGGACAGCAGTCTCTACATGAATGTGAACAAGGAAATGGTGACCATTGAAAACATTACATCCAAATACGATGTGCTGGAAGTCAAAGAAATGCTGAAAGAGCATGTGGCCTACACAAACTCCGAAAAAGGAAAGAATATCCTGAAGAATTTTGAAGAATATCTGCCGAAGTTTAAAAAGATCATGCCGGTGGATTACAAACGGATGCTGAACCTGATCGTTCAGATGGAAGAACGGGGACTTAGCAGCGAGCAGGCACAGATTGAAGCATTTTACGAGAACGCAAAGTAGGAGGACAGACAAATGGGAAAACCGACCGGATTTATAGATTATGATAGAAAAGATGCAAGGGCTGAAGATCCCAAGGAAAGAATTAAACATTATAATGAATTCCATATTCCTCTCCCAAAGGAGGAACAGCAGAGGCAGGGTGCCCGCTGTATGGACTGCGGTGTGCCGTTCTGCCAGTCAGGGCTGATGTTAAATGGAATGGCCTCCGGATGCCCGTTAAACAATCTGGTTCCGGAATGGAACGACTTGATCTATACAGGCAACTGGGAACAGGCATTTGAACGGCTTAAAAAGACCAATCCGTTCCCGGAATTCACAGGAAGGGTCTGCCCGGCCCTCTGTGAGGCGGCCTGTACCTGCGGCCTGAACGGAGAACCAGTCTGCTCTAAGCAAAATGAGCTGAGTATCATTGAATACGGATATGCCAACGGGCTGGCAAAGGCAAAACCTCCGAAGAGCAGGACAGGAAAGAAGGTTGCAGTTATCGGATCAGGCCCGGCAGGGCTTTCAGCTGCCAATTCCCTGAATAAAAGAGGCCATCAGGTTACGGTTTTTGAACGCTCTGACCGGGTGGGAGGCCTTATGATGTATGGGATTCCCAACATGAAACTGGAAAAACAGGTTGTGGAGCGCAAGATCAAGATCATGGAAGAGGAAGGCATTCGCTTTGAGACCAATACGGATGTGGGAAAAGATATCAAAGCAGAACAGCTGAAAAAAGAATATGACAGTATTATCTTAGCCTGCGGCTCCTCTCATCCAAGGGATATTGAAGTCCCAGGAAGAGATGCAAAAGGTATCTACTTTGCAGTGGATTTCCTGAAATCCACCACAAAAGCACTGCTGGACAATGGGCTTAAGGAAAACACCTATATCAGTGCGAAAGGGAAGAATGTGCTGGTCATCGGAGGCGGTGACACAGGAAATGACTGTGTGGGTACTTCCATCCGCCACGGAGCTAAGAGTGTCATCCAGCTGGAAATGATGCCGGAGCTGCCCCACGAGCGGGCGGAAAACAATCCGTGGCCGGAGTGGCCAAGAGTTTCAAAGACGGACTATGGGCAGGAGGAAGCGGCCGCTGTGTTCGGACATGATCCGAGGACTTACCAGTCTACGGTCAAGGAATTTAAGAAGAATAAAAAAGGGGAGGTGTCAAAAGCCGTCATCGTGAAGCTTGAGAGCAAAAAGGATGAAAAGACCGGACGGATGGTCATGGCTGAGATTGCAGGTACAGAAAAGGAAGTGCCGGTGGATTTGGTGCTGATCGCGGCAGGATTCCTTGGAAGCGAATCCTATGTGACCGATGCATTTGGCGTAAAGGTCAATGAGCGCACCAACGTCGCCACACAAAAAGACTCTTTTCGGACCAATATAAAAAATGTGTTTACTGCAGGAGATATGCACCGGGGCCAGTCACTGGTCGTCTGGGCGATCCGCGAAGGACGGGAAGCGGCAAGAGAGGTCGACCTTGAGATGATGGGCTACACCAATCTTTAAGAACCGTTACACGGCCAGAGACAAAACCAGTTTGGTTTTGTCTCTGGTTTTTTTTACAGTTTTTCCGTATAATAAGAAAGAAAAATCAATGGGAAGGACGGATGGATATATTGAAGGAATATAAAGAATTATTTTTAACCTTTTTTAAGATGGGTGCATTTACGTTCGGCGGAGGTTATGCCATGCTTCCGATGATCGAGAGGGAAGTTGTACAGAATAAAGGCTGGGCCACCAGCGAAGAGGTCATGGATTATTTTGCGGTGGGACAGTGTACACCGGGAGTCATCGCTGTCAACACTTCCACGTTTATCGGATACAAATTAAAGGGGATTAGGGGAGGTATCACAGCCACTCTGGGATTTACGGCTCCGTCCCTGGTCATCATCATGGTGATTGCCGCTTTTATGACCAACTTCAGTGAACTGAAAGCGGTGCAGAGCGCGTTCTGGGGCATCCGGGTCTGTGTCTGCGTCCTGATGATCAACAGCATAAAGAAGATGGTAAAAGGCGGTGTGGTGGACTGGCTTACCGGGATTATCTTTGCCGCTACGTTTTTCGGTATGGTATTTGTCATGAATAATCCGGTGATCTATGTGATCATCGGTGCTGCCCTGGGGCTTCTGCTCTGCGGGCGCGTGCGGAAAGGAGAGCAGAATCAATGATTCTTTTTCAGCTGTTTGTAGAATTCTTTAAGACAGGCCTGTTTGCCCTTGGCGGAGGCCTTGCCACACTTCCGTTTCTCTATAGTATGGCAGACAAATTTCACTGGTTTACCCAGGGCGATATTGTCAATATGCTGGCGATCTCAGAGTCCACACCGGGAGCCATCGGGGTTAATATGTCAACCTATTCCGGATATCATATCGCAGGAGTTCCGGGAAGTCTCATAGCGACCTTTGGTCTTGTGCTGCCATCCGTCATCATTATCATCCTGGTGGCCAGGGTACTGGAAAGCTTTAAGAATAACCGCTATGTGGAAGCTGGTTTTTACGGTATACGCCCGGTGGTGGCCGGGCTAATCTGTGCAGCCACCTTATCCGTGTTTCAAGTTGCGTTCTTAAAAACCGGAGAACTGAATATTCATAAAATACTTTTCTCCATTGACTTTAAATCTGTGATTCTTTTTGTTATATTATATATGATAAGTAAGTTAGCAGAAAAACGGGGGAGATCCATACATCCGATTTTCCTGATCGTGTTGTCGGGGTGTATTGGGGTTGCCGTACTGGGAGTTTGATTATGCATATTTTAGGACACTTTAGGACAATTACAAAGCACAAAATCCTGGTGGCAAAGGGCTGCTTTAAGGTCGGCCTTTACTGGCAGGGGATCATGCACGATATGTCAAAGTATTCTCCGACGGAATTCATTCCCGGGGCAAGGTACTATCAGGGGAATCAAAGCCCCAACAATATAGAGAGGAGAAAGTACGGGATATCCAGGGCATGGCTACATCATAAGGGGCGGAACAGGCACCATTTTGAGTATTGGATCGATTACAGCTTAAACCCGGAGGCCAAATGTCTGGTAGGAATGAAGATTCCCAAACGATATATGGCGGAGATGCTGGTAGACAGGATCAGTGCGGGAAAGATCTATAAAAAGAACGATTTTACAACAGAGAGCCCTCTGGAGTATTTTAACAATGGGATCGGTGCATCGATTATGCATGAGGCATCCAAGGATTATCTGATGATGCTTCTGACCATGTATGCCAAAAAAGGAGAGAAGGAGACCTTCCGTTATGTCAAAAGAGACCTGAAGGAAGATATCAGCGGCTATGACAAAATCTCTCCTTTTGAAAAGACGGGTCCAGTAGTCATAGGCTGAGTGCTGGTAAAATTGTCTTGCATATAATTCTTGAAACTCTGGAATACTTAGGGTATAATAGCTTTAATGAAACGGAACGAACAGCCTGGGGTGTACGATAACGCCTGCTATTTTGAACCTACAACTATTTGAACGGGATTCCGAATATCCGGCTGGATACCAAGCCACAATACGGTGGAAGGTAGAAGGCAGGATGAGGAAACCCACCTAGCTGTGGCTAGGAGTCAAAATTGCGGGGAACGGCATCTTGGGCATAACAAAAGATAAGATTGAGGGGGATGCCATACAGGCAGCCCCCTTGTTTCATGTCATAGGAAATTCCTACGGAACCTCTTATGACATAAAAACGCTTCGCGAGAATGCAAACAAAATGCGTAAGGAAATCATTTAACTACGTCAATTCACATTTGGTGCTCAAAATTGTCAATTACAGTACCTCAAAGAGTGAGGGTCTGGTTGTTTTGATTGATACTGAAGAATGGATAGGTCTCCCGGCGTACCTGATCCAGGTATACTTGCCCGATGGGAATGGCACTCTCATGTCCGAGCAGATAGAGGCTCTCTTTGTCCGCCGCTGCAATATAGGAGAGATTTACGATAAAAGAACGGTGCACGCGAATAAATCCTTTGTCTTTTACGGACTGCTCCACAGTATTAAGCTTGGAATAAAATTCAAATGTCTGGTCTTTAAAGTGAACGACTACGAGACGTCCCAGCGTTTCAAAATGTGAAATATCAGAGAGCCTGATGCACTGGAAGGTAGAACGGTTCCTGCACACGATAAACGGCTGCTGTCTCTGTTTAAAGACAGAATAGGCGGCAAGAAAAACGGACTCGCCTTTTGTGTAATTGAGCCTTGACTTAATGATATAATTAAAGGGATAGGCTGTAAAACAATCCCCGGCACATTCAGGGCGGAGACCAAGGAAGACGACAAGTCCGTCGGGGTCATATTCCCGGAGATGGACGGCAGTATCTATGCCGTTCATGTCTTTCAGCACTGCATCGATGAAATAGAGATCAAAAAAGTGGTTTGGATTTTCCGCATAGCGAAGAAGTTCCCCACCTGATGAGAAGGCTCGGAAATTGGCCTGAATCTGGTGTCTCTCTGCGATGGACTGAAAAAGGCCGATATGTTTTTCGAGGGTTGCAGGGGTATCGTCACAAAAACAGATAGAAAACATGATATCACCTTCTTAACTCTTATATGGAATAGGTTTTAAGTTGTGAAAGTTTCTTTCGGACCTGATTTAAGTATGTGGTGCCGATAGGGAGTTCAAATCCGTTGGTCAGCTTTACGGTGTGGTCAGTGACTCTGTCAATATGGCGCATGTTGATGAGAAAGGATCTGTGAATGCGCAGAAATCCTTTCGGAGTCAGCTCCTTTTCCAGGCCTGCCATGGACCTGTAGAAAGAAAAGCTTGTATTGCTGTGATATACAGTGGTGATTCTTTGAAATATTTCAAAATAATAAATATCTGACAGAGGAAACACGTGCTCATCCATGTCATTGCCGCATTGGAACAGCTTGTCCCGCCGCTTTCTGGCTAGTGAGAGAGCTTTTATGTATACGTCCTCAAACTCGGCAAGGGTCAGATGCTTGATATAAAAATAGTAAAAAGGGAAGGTTGGAAATGTATCCGCGGCCAGCTGTTTGTTAGCCGATACATAAATAAACAAGGCATGACAGCCAAGCTTGCGCAGGCTCTTGGCAGCTTCCAGCCCGGCAATCTGTTCGTCTTTGCACCTGGATATACGAAATATGATCACATCTGCCCGTTCCGGATGGGAAGAAAGATCAAATACTAGTTCATCTTTGTTGTCATATTCAAAGATATCAGTGCTGTAGTGGTGCTTTGAGGCAAGTTCTTCTAGTGTCTTTTTATTGGCTTTGGATGTCTTCCGGTTATTGTTATATATGTAAATGTTCATTGGTATCATCACTCCATTTTGCATTTTGTACAACTCTATCTTACCATGGAAAAACTTAGAAATACAATAAGAAACCGAATCTTTTTTATTATCTATGGATATCTGATTTTATTTCCGGTATAATTGGTTAATATCTTTTAAAAGGAGCTGTAACATATGAAATTTTACAATAAAAATACGCAGGGATTCTTTGGACTTGTAGCATTTGGTGTCCTTCTCTATCTTGGGGTCAGCAACATAAGCTACATACTGAAAGGAATCTCTTATCTGATCTCTGTGATTTTCCCGTTTGTGATCGGCGGATGTATGGCATTTATCATCAATGTACCCATGAGGTTTTTTGAGACCCGTTTGTTTTCCAAGGTAAAGAAGGGCAGAAGAGCATTGAGTCTGCTGCTGGCTATCGTCTGTATTATCGGTGTGCTGGCGCTGATCAGCTTTTTGATTCTGCCTGAGCTTGCCAGAACTTTATACAGCCTGGCCTCCAGTATTCCGGGGTTTGTGAATGAGATTCAGGGCTTTTTACAGAAAATATCGGATAATCCTCTACTCACAAAACAGAATTTGATGAAGATTGATCTGGACTGGAACAAGATCAGCAGTGAACTGATGGGCTTTTTTCAATCCAGCGCCAGCAGCCTTCTGGGATCTACGATGTCAGTGATCAGTTCTGCTGTGCAGACCGTGGTGACTTTCCTTCTGGGTATCGTGTTTGCTATGAACGCGCTGCTGAAAAAGGAAAAGCTGATATTGCAGACCAAGAAGCTTTTGTATTCTTATATCAAAGAATCCTATGCTGACCGGATCGTATATATCGGAAATATGTGTAACCAGGCGTTTTCAAGCTTTCTGTCCGGCCAGTGTACGGAAGCGGTAATCCTGGGTACGATCATTTTCATCTGTATGAATATCATTGGACTGCCTTATGCTATGCTGGTAGCTATGTTTATCGGTGTGACTTCCCTGATCCCGATTTTGGGAGGCATTATCGGAAGCACCCTGGGAGCTATCCTGATCTTTATGGTGAGCCCGTTTAAAATGGTAGTGTTTGTTATCATGTTTGTTGTGGTGCAGCAGATTGAAGGAAACCTGATTTATCCTCATGTGGTTGGGAATTCTGTGGGCCTGCCTGCCATTTGGGTTTTGGTGGCTGTGACAGTGGGCGGCAATCTGGCAGGAGTTCCAGGCATGTTTATCAGCATTCCGGCATGCTCCGTTATTTATGCACTGCTTAGGGATGCGGCCAATGAAAGGCTTAAGAAGAAAGGTCTTTTGGAGAAAGTTGAAAAAAAATAAGTATATTCTGCGGATGTTAGGTTCATAATAACTCCATAAAACAATGGAGGTGGAAGGAATGGAACGAGGCGATATCATCTGTCCATGTGTCGATGTGACCGTGGGAGAAATAATAGATGCCTATGAAGACGGCGCAACTACCGTGGACGCAGTCAAAGATGCCACTGGCGCAGGGAGTATCTGCGGGGCATGTCTTGACGATATTGAAGAATTACTTACAGAGTTAAAATCAAAATAAGAACAGGCAAAAGCCGGATGGCTGACTGATAAGTCAGATCCATCCGGCTTTTTTCTTGACATTTTCTGTGGAAAACGATAGAATGAAAGTGAACACTTGCATTACTGAAGGGAATGAAGGATAAATGGATGAGACCAGCCAGAAAATCATAGATGCTGCCATGTCCTTAGTAAGAGATAAAGGCTATGTGGCGACTACCACAAAGGATATCGCAAATGAAGCCGGGGTCAACGAATGTACTCTGTTTAGGAAGTTTCATAATAAGAAAAGCATTGTAATGAGCGGTATTGACCAGGAAAAATGGAGAGGAAATTTGACGCCGGAGGTTTTCTGTGACATTCGGTGGGACTTAGCCCATGACCTGGAGATGTTCATGACGGAATACATGAAAAGGATAACTCCGGACTTTGTGAAACTGTCCATTGGTCTCAGAGCCCCTCAGATCTATGAGGACACGGCCCCGTTTATTATGAAGATTCCTCAGGCATTCATGTCGTCGCTTACAGATTACTTTGAGCAGATGGAGCAAAAAGGGAAGATCCCCAAACTGGATTTTGAGGCAATGGCTTTGACGCTTTTCTCCAGTACATTTGGATTCACTTTTCTGAATGCTTCCTTCGACCATGAGCTTATGGGGATCAGCAGAGAAGCCTTTATAAAACAAACCGTTTCTGTGTTCCTGCATGGAATTCAGGACGACAACAAAATGAGCAGTCTATAAAAGCTTCCGAATAAATAGAGCGGTACTGTCTTTATGGCAGTACCGCATCATATTACCCTATATGCAAGCGAATGCTTGCATATAACACATAAAGGATGGAGGTAGGTACGATGAACATAACAGGAGCAGAATTGGTCGTTAAAGCATTGAAGGAGGAGAAAATAGATACCTTATTTGCTTATCCTGGAGGCCAGGCTATAGATTTATTTCATGCGCTCTATGGTGAGAGGGGCATTCGGGTGATCACTCCCCGGCATGAACAGGGGCTGATTCACGCCGCAGACGGCTATGCCCGCACCACAGGCAAAACAGGAGTCTGTCTGGTGACCAGCGGTCCGGGCGCGACCAATCTTGTGACAGGCATTGCCACGGCCAACATAGACAGTGTTCCCCTTGTCTGTTTTACAGGGCAGGTTCCCACGGGTTTGATTGGAAAGGATTCTTTCCAGGAGGTTGACACTGTCTCTATTGTGAAGACGGTCTGTAAATATGCGGTCACGGTCCGCGACCGTAAAGAACTGGGGTCTGCCATAAAAAAAGCATTTGAGGCTGCCAAAACAGGGAAACCCGGAGTAGCGGTGGTTGACCTGCCGAAAGATATCCAGCAGGAGCTTGGTCCTGATCTGTATTCTGCCAATGGGAAACTGCGGCCGGAGGCGGATATTCCCCCGGAACAGATCCGGCAGGTAGAAGATATTCTGGGAACATGCCGAAGACCTTTATTTTTGGCAGGAGGAGGTGTCAACATCGCCCATGCCGGCAAGGAAATGACGCACTTAGCAGAGAAAACAGGGATTCCAGTGGTAACGACAATTATGGGCAAAGGAGCCGTTCCCACTAGCCATCCTCTTTACATTGGAAATCTGGGCATACACGGGAGCTTTGCCGCCAACACAGCGGTCAGCCAATGTGATGTATTGTTTGCCATCGGCACCAGATTTAATGACCGCATCATTGGAAATGCAGATGAGTTTGCCAGGCAGGCAGTGGTGATCCATGCAGATATAGAACCAAAGATGATTTCACGAAATATCGGCGTCGATGTGCCAATCACAGCAGATGCAAAAGGCGTCATCTCTGCACTGTCTGAACATGCCAAAATCCTGGACATTGAAGACTGGAAAAACAAGATCACACTTTGGAAACAGCAGCATCCGCTGGTGTTGAGGACAAAGTACCCTGATAAGATCAACGCCCGGGATGTGATAGGTGAAATCAATACGATATTCGAACGAGCGGTCATTACGACAGACGTGGGGCAGAACCAGATGTGGACAACACAGTTTCTTGAATTGAATGATAAAAAGCAGCTGATCACATCCGGAGGTTTAGGTACGATGGGATATGGTTTTCCCGCCGCCATAGGAGCAAAGCTGGGCAACCCGGACAAGGATGTGATCTCCATCTGCGGGGACGGGGGATTCCAGATGAATCTTCAGGAGATTGCCACGGCAGCAGTCTATGAGCTTCCGGTGGTTGTCTGTATTTTAAATAACGGATATTTGGGAAATGTCCGTCAATGGCAGGAGATGTTTTATGACAAACATTATGCTTCCACCTGTACCCGCTACCGTCAGAGCTGTCCTTTGGAGTGCAGCGGCCCATCAGCAGATTGTCCTGAGTTTTTTCCGGATTTCGTGCGTCTGGCAGAGAGTTATGGGGCAAAAGGGATTCGAGTACAGAGAACAGAAGACATAGGAGATGCATTATTAGAGGCTAAGAAAACAAAAAAGGTTCCCACAGTCATTGAATTTATTCTGGGACGGGAGGATAATGTCCTGCCTATTGTTCCTCCTGGGAATCCATTGAACAGTATGATTGAGTGAGAAACTGTGGACTGTAATACATATAATAAATGAGAATAGATACAAAAACAGCCCTCCAAAATGGAGAGCTGTTTTTGTATTAAAACCTGTCTTTTGATATATGCCGGCAATGGGACTCGAACCCATACGCCCGTAAGGACAACAGATTTTGAGTCTGTCTCGTCTGCCAATTCCGACACGCCGGCTTACTGTCATAACGACCTTGACTATAATATCATCTCTAATTAAGATTGTCAATAATAAACGTTCAGTTTTGTGAACATATCTTTCCAGACAGGGGCCTTATCTAAAATAGAGAAAAACACTTTGACAGATGACACAGGATTCTTTACAATAAGAATATAACATAGAGAAAAAGTAGGAATAAGGAGGGAACCCATGAAGATCTCAACAAAAGGAAGATATGCGGTTCGTCTGTTATATGATTTGGCACAGCATAATACTGGAGAATGGATTTCATTAAAAGATGTCTCTAAACGTCAGGGAATCTCTATCAAGTATTTAGAACAGATCGTGCGCCAGCTCAGTGTGTGCGGATATTTAAAAAGCCTGAGAGGACCAAGGGGAGGATACCAGCTTTCCAAAAAGCCTTCAGAATATACAATCGCAGATGTACTGGAGATCACAGAGGGGAGCATCGCCCCGGTGGCATGTCTGGATGATGAGACCAACCAGTGTGACCGCTATTATGACTGTCCCACCATTTTTATCTGGGAGGGGCTTGAAAGGGTTGTCCGGGATTATTTAAACAGTGTTACAATTCAGGATATCTTAGATCGCGCCGCTGCTAAGGGCGGCAATGATTTTGTCATATAGAAAGGCTTGGCAGGCTTCCGGTATTCTGGGAAGCCTGCCAAGCCTTTTTCGTTCTTCCACAGGAAAGTTCTCTGAACCTCCATACGGATTAAAATGCCCTTTGGGCGTTATACACACAAATACGTATGGAAATTATTTGACTTTGTCAAACCGCATTTTGTTCTATATTAATTTTTATTTTGGAAGGAAACCTTTTTCTTCCACAGGATACGTGATACATACAGTAAAAACAAAACACCCCAGGAGCCGGCTTCCGCATATGCAATGATCATATTTTGGCATACTCCAATAAAAGCATAAGAAAATATAATACGGGAAATCAACGCAATCATTCCCGATATACTTGAGTATAAGACATCTCCAATTCCTTCTATATAACCACGGATTGACATCGCGAGGCCATAAATCACATAAAATGCGGCAATTCTCTGAAAAAAGTCCTTTCCAATCTCCGCTGAAGCAGGACTTACTCCAAACATGGAAATTAAATATCCGCCGGTTTCTAATACAAGCCACGTTAGCAACAAAGATACACAAATCATCATAGCAGTTCCAGCATATACAATCTTAGTAATCTGTTTTCTTTTTCCCGCTCCAAAATTTTGTGCAACCATTGTAGATATTCCAGAACCAAGGTTTATGATTGGGAGCAGTATGATCGTATCGACACGATATGCTGTTGTGATAGCCGCAACTGTCTGAGTACCGAATCCATTCATGAAGTTTTGCAGGATAAGGCCGCCGAATGAGCTGATGCAAGATTGAATCATAGGAGGTATCCCCAGGTGAAGTCCTTCTCTCAAGACCATAGAGTCCAGTGACCATTTCTTTATAGTGAAACACAGGAATGGATATTTCTTTACGCTGTACAATATGATAAATACTGTCATTACAGCCTGAGAGATCACTGTTGCAGCGGCCGCCCCGGTAACACCCCAATGCAGTCCCCCAACAAACATAATATCTAATATGACATTTACGACAGAGGAACAGAGCACAGATCCAAAAGGTGCGCGGCTGTTTCCAATTCCGCGGAGCGCTGAAGCATATACGTTATATATGGCAAGAAGCGGTATTCCAATCAGTATGATCTGAAGATAGGCCTTTGCCATATGAATGGTTTCCTGTGTGGTGTTCATGATGCGGAGCAATGGATATGCCCCGGCAATGCCTATGACTGATATCAATAAGAAAGCTCCGCCCAGGACTACAGAAAATACTGAGAGGATTTTGGATATATGATCATTTCTCCCGCCTCCGAATTTCTGTGCAAATAAAATAGAAAGTCCAAGAGTAAAACCCGTAATCGCGGTAAGAAATAGATTGATGATGGTACTTGTTGATCCGATTGCTGCCAGTGCGTTTTCTCCAGCTACATTCCCAACGATAAATGCATCCACCCAATTATAAAGCTGCTGTAGGATACCGCTTAAAATAAGGGGGATGCAGAACTTTATCAATGTAAAGACTGGACTTTCTGCTTTATGTATTTCTCTTTTCATGTAAAAACTCCTAAAAGACAAAAACCGCATGCAAGAAAATAGCCTCGCATACGGTAGGTGCTCACCCGGTAACAATATAGAATATACCAAAGGAAGGAATCTTTTTCAAGTTAAAGGCCTTAGACTATTTTCAAATTATCTTAAAAAAATCTTGACAAACAAAGAAGTGGTACATATAATTAAAACATACTAAACACGTAGGAAATATAGGAATATAGAAAAGGAGAACCATTATGGCACGAATCTATCAGAATGTGACAGAGTTAATAGGAAACACACCGCTGGTGCGCTTAAACCGTCTGGAAAAGGAATATGGAGCAGACGCACAGATCATTGCTAAGCTGGAATACTTTAATCCGGCAGGAAGCGTCAAAGACCGTGTAGCGGCACAGATGATCGAGGATGCAGAGGCGGCTGGAAAGTTAAAAGAAGGATCTGTTATCATTGAGCCAACCTCCGGAAATACTGGGATCGGACTGGCGTCTATCGCGGCTTCCAGAGGATACCGTATTATTCTTACAATGCCGGAAACCATGAGCGTAGAGCGCAGGAATCTGTTAAAGGCATATGGAGCGGAAGTTGTACTTACAGACGGCACCAAAGGCATGAATGGAGCCATCGCTAAAGCTGAGGAACTGGCAGAAGAACTTGAGAACAGCTTCATTCCAGGACAGTTTGTTAATGCTTCAAATCCCAAACGCCATAAAAAAACAACAGGGCCTGAAATCTGGAACGACACGGACGGAGAAATTGATATCCTTGTCTCCGGCATTGGAACCGGCGGAACCATCACCGGAACCGGAGAATATCTGAAGGAAAAAAATCCTGACATTCAGATCGTGGCAGTAGAGCCTACAGGATCCCCAGTGCTCTCAAAGGGTCAGAGCGGACCTCATAAAATCCAGGGTATTGGAGCAGGATTTGTGCCGGACGTGCTGAATACAAAGATCTATGATGAGATCATTACCGTGGAGGATGCGGATGCATTTGAATTGGGAAGAGCCATTGCAAGAAAAGAAGGAATTCTTGTTGGAATCTCCTCAGGAGCGGCTCTCTGGGCTGCCATTCAGCTGGCAAAACGTCCGGAGAATAAAGGAAAGAAGATCGTAGCGCTGCTTCCGGATACCGGTGACAGATATCTCTCTACACCAATGTTTTCCTGAACTCAAGATGACAGAAGCAACAGTTAAAAATAAAATATAGGAAAGATCCGGGGACGGTTGAATTCTTTTCAGTGTATGTCGAAAGGAATTCAACTGTTCTAATTTTTTGCACAGGAAAGAGAAAAAGTCCGTTTTGTGTCTGCCCCCTTTCTTTTCATTTTTCCTTATGCTAAAATGACTCATAGAAATAAAGGAGAAGACAGACTTATGGAAAAAAAATTAATGCTGATCGATGGCCACAGCATCCTGAACCGGGCGTTTTATGCGCTGCCGGATATGACCAACAGCCAGGGACTGCATACAAATGCAATCCTCGGATTTTTAAATATCATGTTTAAGTTCCTGGATGAGGAAAAGCCCACCCACTTTGCTGTAGCATTTGACTTGAAAGCGCCTACGTTCAGGCACGAAATGTTTAAGGAATACAAAGGCACCAGAAAACCTATGCCAGAGGAACTGAGGGAACAGGTTCCGGTGATAAAAGACGTGCTGAAGGCTATGGATATCCCGCTAATGATGGAAGAAGGCTATGAGGCGGATGACCTGCTCGGAACAATGTCTGTGGTTGGTGAAAAAGAGGGCTACCAGGTAAGGATCATTTCTGGGGACCGGGATCTTTTACAACTGGCCACAGAAAATGTACAGATCCGCATTCCAAAGACAAAGGGCGGCGGAAATGTAGTAGAAGATTATTTTGCAAAGGACGTCATGGAAGCTTACGGGGTGACCCCAAAAGAATTCATCGACATGAAAGCGTTGATGGGCGATGCCTCCGACAACATTCCGGGGATCCCGGGGATTGGGGAAAAGACAGCGGCTAAGATCATCAAGGAGTTTAAGAGTATTGAAAATGCCCACGAACACATTGAGGATGTGATGCCAAAGAGGGCGAAAAACAAGCTGGAAGAGTTTTACGATCAGGGTGTTTTAAGCAAAGAACTGGCAACCATTAAGCTGGACTGCCCCATTGAGCTTTCATTTGAGGACGCGAAGATCAATGATATTTTTACAGGGGAGGCTTATCAGCTGCTGAAAAAGCTGGAATTCAAGTCTGTCTTAAAGAAGTTTGAGGGAGAACATGGAGAAGAGTTTTCCGTGGACATCCGCAAGGTTTCAAATCTGGATGAAGCAGACCAGATTTTTACCAAGGCGAAAAAAAGCCAGGCTGCAGGACTTGCGCTGTACCATGAACAAGACAGGACATTTCTCGGGCTCTGCACGGGAGGAACCGAAGTATTTCTGTTTCAGACAGAAGGGTTTCTCACAGATGAATATCTGATGGGACAGGCGGGAGAACTGTACCGTTTGGTGCCGGAAGTGAGTATGATGGATGTGAAAGAGTTTCTTAATGAGCTTTCTCTGAGTGAGGAAGACAGGAGTATTTTTGACGCGGCTCTGGCGGCCTATCTCTTAAATCCTTTAAAGAGTACTTACGAGTATGACGATATTTCTAGAGATTATCTAGGGGTTCTGCTCCCATCCAAAAAGGAACTTTTGGACAAGAGAAAAAGTATATTTGAACAGGGTGAGTTGATCCCGGAAGGGGAACAGATCATTGGTTACGAAGCCTATGTTGCATGTGCGTGTGTGGAGCCTCTGAAGAAGAAGCTGAAAGAGACCGGTATGCTTTCTTTATATGAAGAGATTGAGATTCCAACCATGGTGGCCCTCCATGATATGGAAGTGCGGGGTATCCATGTGGACAGACAAGCGCTGAAACAGTATGGGGATCAGCTGGTAGGGCGGATCGAGGAACTCAAGGACCTGATCTATAAAGAAGCCGGCGAGGAATTTAATATCAATTCACCGAAGCAGCTGGGTGTGGTTCTCTTTGAGCACATGAAGCTGGAAGGCGGAAAAAAGACAAAGACCGGCTATTCCACTAGTGTGGATGTATTAGAAAAGATCGAGCATTTATATCCGATCATCTCTTATATCCTTGAGTACCGGCAGTTGACCAAACTGAAATCTACGTATGCGGATGGACTGGCCAATTATATTGGGGAGGATGAGAGGATTCACGGAAAGTTCAACCAGACCATCACGGCTACAGGAAGGATCAGCAGCACAGAGCCGAATCTGCAGAATATCCCTGCCAGAGTAGAACTTGGAAGGGCTATCCGAAAAGTGTTTTTGCCAGAGGAAGGTTATACGTTTGTGGATGCGGATTATTCACAGATCGAGCTTCGGGTGCTGGCCCACCTCTCAGGAGATGAAAATCTTATCCATGCATATGAGATGGAGCAGGACATTCATGCCAGAACGGCCTCTGAGGTGTTTGGAGTGCCGATTGAACAGGTCACCAGCATTCAGAGAAGGGATGCCAAGGCAGTCAACTTTGGGATCGTCTACGGACTCAGCGCATTTGGCTTAAGCCAGGATTTGAAGATCACGAGAAAGCAGGCACAGGAATATATTGACAAGTACTTTGAGACGTACCCGAAGGTAAAGGAATATTTGAATCGGGAAGTGGAAAAAGGAAAAGAAGAGGGCTTTGTGACCACGATGTTCCAGCGCATCCGTCCAATACCGGAGTTAAAGTCCAGCAACTTTATGCAGAGGAATTTCGGGGAGCGTGTTGCCATGAACTCACCGATCCAGGGAACAGCGGCGGATATTATTAAGATCGCCATGATCCGGGTCAATATGGAACTGAAAAAAAGGAAACTGAAGTCCCGCCTGATCCTGCAGATCCACGATGAGCTTCTGATCGAGGCCTATGACAGTGAGGTGGAAGAAGTGAAAGAAATCCTTACAAAAGAGATGATGAGCGCAGCAAAGCTTTCTGTACCGCTGAGTATTGATATTCACACAGGAAGCAGCTGGTATGAGGCTAAATAAATGAAGAAAAAAGTCATTGGAATCACCGGTGGTGTGGGCTCCGGCAAGAGCGAAGTTTTAAATATTTTAAAGAATGATTACGGTGCCGGCCTTATTGAGGCAGACCGGGTAGCCCATGAGCTGATGGAGCCGGGAGCAGTAAACTTTAAAGCATTGGTGAAGCAGTTCGGTGAACAAATCCTTACAGAGAAGGGGAGCATTGACCGTGCTGCCCTGGGTGCCATTGTATTTGGCGATGAAGAAAAATTGAAGCTGTTAAACAGCCTGACGCATCCCAATGTAGTAAAAGCGATCGAATACCGGATAGATGAGATGGAGAAGGATTCCAAGGTCCGGTTCATAGTATATGAAGCGGCCCTGCTCACAGGGGCGGAATTTGAGCAGAGATTTGACCAGCTTTGGTATGTGTTTGCCAGAGAAGAGCTGAGATATCAGAGGCTTAAGGAGGGAAGAGGCTACTCCGATGAGAAGACAGCCTCTATGATTAAGAGTCAGCCGGGTGAAGACAGCTTCAGAACAGCCGCTACCCATGTCATCGACAACTCCGGAAGTCTTCATGAGACAAGGCAGCAGATCGCCGATATTCTAAGGCTGGAAGGCCTATAGGGAAGGGAGAACAGTTTCCTGAATAAATTTTTCAAATTTTTTCTCTGACAGGATCTCATTTGTGACAAACAATCCCTGGTAAAATAGGCTGAAAGCAGTAAATGGAGCAGGAGCATTTTGTGCCTGCTTGGTTGTTTCGATTTTATGGACGGTGAGAGGCAGCCCATGAAGCTTAGCGACATCCTGAAGGAGAGGGATATATTTTGCAGTGTGCGGACATTGATTGGTATAATAGATCACCATACCGTCCTCGTTGATCTTTCCATCTTTTGCACAGCCCTTAAATGTGGGAATCGGTGCATTCTCATCGAAGGGCAGATAGAGCAGTTCAAAGAAAGGATGTGCGGTATCCGCAGTGAGAAATCCTCTGTGTCTCAGATAACCTGGATCAGACAGAAATGGTTTTTTCTTTGCGGAGGAAAGTGCGGTGAGGCCGGATTTTCCTGCTTTTTTCGCATCTTCTATACACTGGTTCAAAAGCTGGTCAGAAAGCCCCTGCCCCTTGAATTTTCCTGAGACCCAGAGACAGTTGATGTGCATATATTGTTCTGCTGTCACAGGCAGCCAGGCATTTTCAGCGGGAATATATTCGATGAACACTTTTCCGCGGGCATCCAGCTTACGAAATACCAAGCCGTCAGCAAAACGCTGCTTCATCCAGGTTTTTTTTGAGGAAACACAAGTTTCACCTTTCTTTTCTGTTATGGCGCAGCAAATGTGTTCCTTATCAATATTGCTTTGGTCCACAGAGATAAATGTTAAGTCATTCATGGGAAGACTCCTTTCTTTTCGTTTGATACATCTATTATAACAGAAAGAACCTGACAGCAGTCTGTCAGGTTCTTTGCATCACTTTAAAATAGAGGAAAGCAGTTTTTTTGAGATCGTAAATTCTGGAGTTCCCATGTATCCGGGAGCAGCCTCATATTTGTCAAAGACGATGACAAGGTCACCAGACGGTTTCAGGTAAAAGTTCTGTGAAGCAGAGATCTTTTTGAACTCATCTACGGGAACATCGTCTTTTTTTGTATCAATAAAATAAGATTTGGAAGGATCCTGTTTCATTTGTTGCCGCATCTGTCTTTTGATCTCTTTGGATATGACCGTTTGATAGTCGGCATTTTTATGAAACAGGCCGCGAAGCTTCATGATCTTACCGGTTTTTTTATTGATATTATAAATGCGGCTGTAGGCGTTTGAGCTTCCCTCAGAGGTTTCAGTGCGGATCTGTATGGAAAGGAAGGAGTTGTTGTTCAACAGGACTTTATAGTCTGTGGTGAGGCTTTTGTGGGTTTTGCTGTTTTTTCGGAGATCCTTTGAAAATTCCTTTTTTATTATATCTGTGTACTGTGCCAACTCTTTGTTTAATTCTTTCTGGGTCTTTTTATCTTTCAGGCCGGTTACTTTCGGTGTTTTGATCTTTGCTTCCATATTGTTTTCCTTTTCCTCATAGGAATGGAAGGTGACCACCTTGACAATACTCTTTAGCACAGGAACCTTTGTCATAGCATAGGCAATGTTCTGGTTTGTGTTTGCGGCCACGGTGATGACAAAAAGGGCAGCCGCGGCAGATAATCCTAATTTTGTTCCAAACGCCGTAAAACGTGCTTTATTTCGGGCTCTTTCATTTTCCGCTTTTCCTTTCTCGATGGAATCCATCACTTTTTGGTGAAGCTCTTTTGGAATTTCAATGTCTTCATACTGTTGTTTGAGACGATCCATTTTCTTTTTATTTTCCATGATATGATTCTCCTTCTGACAATTCGACTTTTAATTTTTTCAGGCTTCGGTAGAGCAGAGATTTTACTGAGTTTAAATTCTCATTTAGTATTTCAGCGATCTCCGAAAGCTTTAGATCCTCAAAGAAACGCAGGATGACTACCTGTTTTTCTCTGGGGCTCAATACATTTAACGCGTCTAACGTATCAAAATCCCGGTAGGAATCCTCAGATCCGTATTCGTAATCCTCGATCCCTATGACTTCCTTTTTGTTTTTCCTGATCAGGTCAATTGCAGTGTTTATGGTGATCCGGTAAAGCCATGTCTTTACATATTGAGGCTTTACCGTGTGGCATTTTGTGATGGCCTTGCAGGCACTCTCCTGAACGATGTCCATGGCGTCACTCTCATTGTGCACATAAGTATATGCCATACGGTAAAGGCTCTCATATTCAGAGACAATGATGTCTGCTGTCAGGCTTTCCATCTCCGATGTCTTTTTCATGAATGAAACCTCCTTGATTTGTAGCTACAAAAATTAGACGCAGCAGAAAGAGAAATAGTTTCAAGGGAGTTTTTCTCCGTTGTCTCCAGTCAGCTCTGGAAAGGCCTCCTTACGACAACGGAGAAAAACTTTTGTAGGCAGTAACAGTTATTCGGCTTGCTTTTTCAGATAGGTCATAAATTATTTATTAAATAAATGAGCCAGCTAAACATTAGATACCGATCTGAGATAGTTTTTGTTCATTATCGGAAGGAGGCCTTACCAGAGTCGACTGGAGATAATGAACAAAAACTGTCTCTTTCAATTATCACAGAGTACGGATAAAAAAACTATACAATTTTCCTAACCTTATGATATAATGGCAGATAGATTCGGACCGCGCTTTTATGCGGACGAAGATGAATTGAGGTATGAGAATGGAATTATCAAGTATTGCAAGCAGCAGTGAGGGAAACTCTATCTTTGTAGGGGCAAAGGATACGAAGCTTTTGGTGGACTGCGGCATCAGTGCAAAGAGAATAGAAAAGTCCCTGGGGGAACTGGATACCAGGGCCGATGAGCTTACCGGGATCTTGGTTACCCATGAGCACTCTGACCATATCAAGGGGCTGGGAGTGATGATGAGGAGATACGGCCTGCCGGTTTTTGCCACGGCAAAAACCATCGATGCGGTTTTAGGAAGCAGGCATATCGGAAAAGTGGAGAAGAGCTTGTTCCATCCCATTGAAGCAGATCACCCGTTTAGGCTTGACGACATTACTGTGGAAGCATCCCATGTGTGGCATGACGCGGCAGATCCTGTGTGCTATTCCTTCTATTCAGAAGGGTTTAAGGCAAGCATTGCCACAGACCTGGGAGACTATGACGAATATCTGGTGGAAAAGATCAGGGATTCCCATATTTTATTTGTGGAAGCAAACCACGACGTGAACATGCTCCAGGTGGGAAGCTATCCATATTATCTGAAGCGGCGCATACTGGGCGACCATGGGCATCTATCCAACGAGCGGTGTGCCCAGCTGATTGAAGATACCGTGACCCAAAAGACCCAGAAGGTATATCTGGGACATTTAAGCAAGGAGAACAACTTTGCCGAGCTTGCCTATGAGACCGTAAAGGTAGCACTGACAAAGCCGGATTTTCTGATGGAAGTGGCAAAGAGAGACTGCATTTCATCCATCACCAAAGTCAGTTAAGATACATATTTTTAGGAGGATTAAAAATGGATAAGACAGTAATTACAGTGGTAGGGAAAGATAATGTTGGGATTATCGCAAAGGTCTGCACCTATCTGGCCAATAACCATGTGAACATTCTGGATATTTCCCAGACGATCACAGGGGGATTCTTCAATATGATGATGGTTGTGGACTCTTCCGAGGCCACAAAGGATATCACAGTATTTTCAGAAGAACTGAAACAGATCGGGGAAGAGCTGGGCGTTGTCATTCAGGCACAGAACGAAAAGATTTTTAATGTTATGCACAGGATTTAACGGGGGTCTGAAATGATAAATATTAACGAAGTAATTGAAACCAATAAGATGATCTCAGAGATGAACCTGGATGTGCGTACGATCACTATCGGGATCAGTCTTTTAGACTGCGTAGGTTCCACACTCTCTGAAGTAAAAGAAAATATTTATACAAAGATCACCACAGTTGCGAAAGATCTGGTGAAAACAGGGAAGGATATAGAGAAGGAGTTTGGCATTCCTATCGTCAACAAGAGGATCTCCATCACTCCGATCGCACTGGTGGGCGGAAATGTCTGCAAGACTTCCGATGATTTCGTAGAGCTTGCCAAGGTGCTGGATAAGGCGGCTAAGGAGGTAGGCGTCAACTTCCTGGGCGGTTACTCCGCGCTGGTGAGTAAAGGAATGACAAAAGCAGACGAGCTCTTGATCCGTTCCATTCCGAAAGCCATGGCATCTACAGATTTTGTGTGCTCCTCCGTGAATGTGGGAAGTACTAAGACTGGAATCAACATGGACGCAGTGAAGCTGATCGGTGAGATGATCAAGGAGACTGCTGAATTAACAAAGGAAACTGACTGTCTGGGATGCGGAAAGTTTGTCGTATTCTGCAATGCCCCGGATGATAATCCATTTATGGCGGGTGCGTTCCACGGAGTGACAGAGACAGATTCTGTCATCAACGTTGGAGTCAGCGGACCGGGAGTTGTAAAACGTGCCATTGAACTTGTGCACGGGGAGAACTTTGAGGTTCTGTGTGAGACGATCAAGAAGACTGCATTTAAGATCACCCGTGTGGGACAGCTGGTAGCGAAAGAGGCTTCCAAACGTCTCGGAATCCCGTTTGGGATCATTGACCTTTCCCTTGCACCGACCCCGGCTGTGGGCGACAGTGTGGGAGAGATCTTAGAGGAGATCGGACTTGAGTTTACAGGTGCCCCGGGAACAACGGCAGCGCTTGCCATGTTAAATGACCAGGTGAAGAAGGGCGGAGTTATGGCTTCTTCTTACGTGGGAGGTTTAAGCGGAGCGTTTATTCCGGTTAGCGAGGACCAGAGAATGATCGATGCGGTCAACGCAGGCGCATTGACACTGGAAAAACTGGAGGCCATGACCTGTGTATGTTCTGTAGGACTTGATATGATCGCAATTCCTGGAAAAACAAAGGCATCTACGATTGCAGGAATGATTGCCGATGAGATGGCTCTGGGAATGATCAACCAGAAGACAACCGCAGTCCGCATCATACCGGCTATCGGAAAAGATGTGGGAGACCAGGTAGAGTTCGGCGGTCTTTTAGGATACGCACCAGTTATGCCGGTCAATGAATTCTCCTGTGATGACTTTATTAACCGCGGCGGCAGGATTCCTGCGCCGATCCACAGTTTTAAAAATTAGAGGTGAAGACTTTTGGGGTATTAAGCCATTTAGAACCAAAAAAAGTTTTTGAATATTTTGAAATCCTTACCGGAATTCCTCACGGCTCTTACAACTGTAAGGCTGTGAGTGATTTCTGTGTGGATTTTGCCAGACAGAGAGGCCTTTTTGTACTGCAGGACGATCACTATAATGTGATCATCAAAAAGGAGGCCTCTCCTTCTTGTGCCCATAAGCCTGCCCTGATCCTTCAGGGACATTTGGATATGGTATGCCAGAAGGAGCCTGGCAGTCCAGTGGATTTTACAAAGGATGGACTGGAACTGGAAATTGACGGGGACTTTGTCCGGGCAAAAGGAACAACCTTAGGAGGAGATGACGGTATTGCTGTAGCATACTGCCTTGCCCTCTTAGATGATGACACGGTTTCGCATCCTCCTTTGGAAGTCGTGTTTACAACGGAGGAAGAAGTAGGCATGGAGGGAGCCACGGCTCTTGATACCTCCGTCCTTGAAGGAAGATATCTTTTAAATATTGATTCTGAGGAGGAAGGGATTCTCCTTGCAGGGTGCGCGGGAGGTACCACAGTTAAGGTTACCCTGCCCCTTGAATATGAGAAGAGACAGGGCAGCATCTGCCAGATCTCTATCACAGGACTTTTGGGCGGACACTCTGGCACAGAGATTGACAAAAACCATGGAAACGCCCATATTTTAATGGGGCGGATGCTTGAGTACATGGAAGGGATCCATTTGATCCGCATCTATGGTGCCCAGGAACAGAAGGACAACGCTATCCCAAACGAATGCTATGCCAAGCTGGTCTATGAGGACAGGGATGCTATAGAAGAGGCCGCAGCGAAACTGCTTTTATACTGCAAGGAGCAGTTCCAGGATACGGATGATGGAATTGAAGTCAACCTTGAGTTTTTTGATGCGGAGGCTGAAGAATGTCTGACACCTGAGGCACAGGAGAGAGTCCTTTATTTCCTGACCCATACGCCCAACGGAATCCATACGATGAGCAGGGATATTGAGGGGCTTGTGGAGAGTTCCTTGAATCTTGGGATTCTTAAGATGGAGGCCGGAAAGATCTCCTTTTCCTTTGGAGTCCGGAGTTCAGCCCCGGTTTATAAGGAGGAACTGGCCGGAAATCTTAAGTCACTGGCAGAGAAGCTTCATGGAAGCTATGAGCGGACCAATGATTATCCGGCCTGGGAGTACAAAAAGGATTCTGTGCTGAGAGAGGTATTTCTGGATAAGTACCGTCAGATCTACGGAAAAGATATGAAGGTGGAGATGATTCATGCAGGTCTTGAGTGCGGTATTTTTGCTTCCAAGATCAAGGGGCTGGATATCGTTGCCTTCGGACCGGATATCTTTGACATCCACACCACATATGAGAGGCTTTCGATTTCATCTGTGAAGCGGACGTGGGAGCTGCTGTTAAAGATCATTGAAGAGTTCCCGTAAAGGACCATGCAGTCAGACAGCAGAAATAAATAGGAAAAGAACCATTTAGATAAAGGAGTAGACGAATGAGTGAAAATGTATATGATATTTTACAAGAAAGAGGATTTATCGCTCAGACCACCCATGAGGAACTGCGCGATCTGCTTGGCAAAGAGAAGGTAACGTTTTATATCGGATTTGACGCTACCGCAGACAGTCTCACAGCAGGCCATTTCCTGACGGTCATGGCTATGATGCACATGCAGAAGGCAGGCCACAGACCCATAGCGCTTTTGGGCGGAGGAACGACCATGATCGGGGATCCCTCCGGAAAATCCGACATGCGGAATATGATGACCAAGGAAACCATCGAACACAATGCCATGCGCTTTAAAGAGCAGTTATCCCGGTTCATCTCGTTTGATGATGACAAGGCGATTCTTGCAAACAATGCAGATTGGCTTTTAGACCTTAATTACGTAGAATTTCTTCGGGAGATCGGAGTTCATTTTTCCGTCAACAAAATGCTGACAGCGGAGTGTTATAAACAGCGTATGGAAAGGGGTCTTACATTCTTTGAGTTTAACTATATGCTCATGCAGGCCTATGACTTCCTGGAACTGAACCGCAGATATGGATGTACATTAGAGATGGGCGGCAATGACCAGTGGAACAACATTCTGGCCGGAGCGGACTTGATCCGCCGCAAGGAACAGAAGAACGCATTTGGACTGACCCTGACTCTGCTCACAAGAAGTGACGGAGTTAAAATGGGAAAAACAATGTCGGGCGCAGTATGGCTGGATCCGGATAAAACTTCTCCTTATGAATTTTATCAGTACTGGAGAAATATTGAGGATGTAAAGGTGGAAGAGTGTCTGGGACTGCTGACCTTCCTGCCGATGGAAGAGGTAAGGTCTTTGGGTGCACTTCAGGATGCCGAGATCAACAAGGCAAAAGAAGTGCTGGCATACGAAGTGACAAAGATCGTCCACGGAGAAGAGGAAGCAAAGAAGGCACAGGCCGGTGCGAAGGCCATGTTTGTCAAAGGTGCGGCCAGTGAGGATGCGCCGATACATGAATATCCAAAGGCACAGCTTGAGGAAGGCCTTGATATCCTGACTCTTTTGGTGGATGCAAAGCTTTGTTCCACAAGATCCGACGCCAGAAGAACCGTGACCCAGGGCGGGGTTTCTGTGAACGGTGAAAAGGTCACAGACTTTAAGAAGGTTTATTCTTCCGCGGACTTTGACGATAAAGAACGTCTGTTGCTGAAAAAGGGAAAGAAAAGCTTCTGCCAGATAAAAGAAGAGAAATAAAGAAAAGATTCAGGAACAGGACATACAGGTGTCCTGTTCCTTTTGATATTCTATGTGCAGGATGGGAGGTGAGCGTATGGCATCAAGTGCTGAATTTGTAGAGTATGTATGCGGACAGCTGGAAGATACGGGAAATGTCCGCTGCCGGAAGATGTTCGGGGAATATGGTGTGTATCTGGACGGAAAATTTATCGGTGTCATCTGCGGCAATCAGCTGTTTGTAAAGATCACGCAAGCAGGGGAAAAGATTCTGCCGGACTGTGCAAAGGAACCGCCCTATGAGGGGGCAAAGCCCTATTTTCTCATAGAGGAACTGGAAAATACGGAGTTGGTCAGCCAGTTTTTAAGAGCTACCTTTGAGGAACTTCCGTTTCCAAAACCAAAAACGAAAAAGAAAAAATGAAAACAGCCGCTTTCCATTAAAAGGAAAGCGGCTGTTTTGCTGACCGGAGTCAGCGGAAATTTTTTTGGATTTCATTCAGGGCTTTTTGGGTATAGGGATCCCTCTGGTCGATGTGCTGAATGACGGACTTGATCTTTTGGGCATCCTTGTTGCCTGCAGTTTTAGACAGGGATAAAACAAACAGCAGAAGGATGACGGAAAAGATTGTGCGCAGCTTCAGAAAAGACCAATAGCTGGCGCCCTCTTCCGGGTCTGTGTGAAACGGATCGGAATGGGAGCTGTATTTTTGATTCAGTTTCAGTTTTTCCTGTTCCATACGAAGCCTTGTTAAATCTGTCATCTCATCATCTCCTTTGTTCATTATATGAAAAAGGGAAATTTCTATGACACAAAAAGTTCAGACTTTTTATAATTTCTTTATGTTTTCTAGTAAATGAAAATGCTATAATGATATCTATACCCTCAGGGCACCCCGTATTTTATACCCTTCGGGTGAGCGCGCTTTGCGCGGTATGGGTTCAGTTTTTAAGAAAAAGAAAGGTGAGATGATGAGAGATAAGATTCAAAATTTTTTAAGGGGACGCTATGGGGCGGATTCCCTTACCAAATTTTTAATGGTTGTGGCTTTGATTGCCATGTTTGTTCCTGTTTTTATAAAGAAGTTTTTTCTTCTCTATGATCTGGGAATTGTTTTGCTGGTGTATAGTTATTTCAGGGTTCTTTCCAGAAATATCTCTAAAAGATCAGCGGAAAATGCGGCATTCTTAAGAAGGACCAGTAAGATCACAGGCTTTTTTGCAAAGAAGAAGCTGCACTTTCAGCAGCGTAAGACACATAAGTTTTTCCGCTGTCCGGGATGCGGCCAGGATATCAGGGTGCCGAAGGGCAAGGGAAAGATTGTGATCACCTGCCCAAAGTGCCGCAAAGAGTTCCAGGCAAGATCATAAAAGGAGGTTTACATGTTTGGGTATTTGACCGTCAATAGACCGGAGATGAAGATTAAGGATTTTGAGCGGTACCGCGCCTATTACTGCGGCTTGTGCCGGCGCCTTTATAAGAATTACGGGAAAAGGGGTCAGCTGACGCTGAGTTATGATATGACATTTTTAACGATCCTGCTGAATGGGCTCTATGAACCGAAGCTTTGTTCCGGTAAGCATTTCTGTGGACTGCACCCCACCAAAAGGCAGAAGGTGCTGTGCAATCAGCTGAGTGACTACGCAGCGGATATGGGGATGCTTCTTACTTATTATAATCTGCTGGATGACTGGCAGGATGAAAGAAAACTAAAAAGCCTTTTATTGGCAGACAGTATTAAGAAAGCCTGTTCAGAGATCAGCGGCAGATATCCGAGACAGAGCAGGGCGGTCCGGAACTATATTAAGAAGCTTTCCATGTGCGAACAAGAGGAGGTGAACCAGCTGGACCGGGTGGCGGGACTCACGGGAGAGATGCTGGGGGAGATCTTTGTGTGCAGGGAAGATGAGTGGTCTGAGGATCTGAGAAAAATGGGATTTTTCTTAGGGAAGTTTATTTATCTCATGGACGCCTATGAGGACCTGGCGGAAGACCAGGAGCACGGACGATATAATCCTTGGAGTTTTTATGAGGAGGATGCGGGATTTGAACAGAAGGCAGAGACAATCCTGACGATGATGATGACAGAGTGTGCCGCAGTGCTGGAGCGTCTTCCGATCCTCAAGGATATTGAAATTCTCAGGAATATCATTTATTCTGGTGTATGGACCAAGTTTGAGATCGCAAAGAACAAAAGAAAAGGCAATGAGGAAGATAGAGATGGATGAAGCATATAGAATCCTCGGCGTATCACAGGATGCGACCGATGAGGAGATTAAAAAAGCATACCGGAGACTGAGCAAAAAGTATCACCCGGATGCCAACTTAAACCAGCCGGAATATGCGGAGCGGAAGTTTAAAGAAGTCCAGGAGGCGTACAAGAAGGTCATGGACTTTAGAAAATACGGTTCAGCGGGAGGCAATCCATACGGAAATCCGTATCAGGGAGGACAGTCTTCCTACGGAGGGTACCAAAACGCCGGAACCGGTTCAGCGGAGATGGCGGCGGCGCTTAATTATCTGCGGGCGGGCCATTATCAGGAGGCTTTACAGGTGCTCAACCGCATTTCCCAGAGGAGTGCTCAGTGGTATTATTTCAGTGCTGTAGCCAATTTAGGCATTGGCAACAACGTGACAGCTTTGGAACATGCCCAGACAGCAGTACAGATGGAACCCTCCAATATGGAATACCAGATGTTCTTAAAACAGATGCAGCAAGGTGGAAATTGGTATCAAAATATGGGTTCCGGCTACGGAAGGAGCAGTATGGGAGGCAGCTGCTGTATGCAGCTTTGTATGCTGAATCTTTTGATCAACTGCTGCTGCAGACCTTATTAACAAAAGAACACAAACAGGAGGACTTATGGGTAAGATCATAGGGATTGATTTAGGAACGACCAACAGCTGCACCGCAGTAATGGAAGGCGGAAAAGCGGTGGTCATACACAATGCGGAGGGATCAAGGACAACCCCTTCCGTTATGGCATTGACGAAAAACGGAGAGCGGCTCATCGGAGACGCCGCCAAAAGACAATCAGCGGCCAATCCGGAACGCACTGTTGCCTCCATCAAAAGACATATGGGGACAGACTACAGGGTGAAACTTGACGGAAAGAAATATCTTCCCCAGGAGATCTCTGCACAGATTCTGATGAAATTAAAGGACGATGCAGAGAGCTATCTGGGAACCCAGGTGACAGAGGCAGTGATCACAGTACCGGCTTATTTTAATGACGCTCAGAGGCAGGCGACCAAAGACGCGGGAAGGATCGCAGGGCTGGATGTGAAGAGGATCATCAACGAGCCCACGGCTGCGGCACTGGCTTACGGCCTGGACAACGGAACAGAACAAAAGATCATGGTCTATGACCTGGGAGGCGGAACCTTTGACGTGTCGGTTATCCAGATTGAGGACGGAGTCATTGAGGTTCTGGCAACCTCAGGGAACAATCATCTGGGCGGGGATGATTTTGACCAGGCAGTGGCAGATTATCTGGTGGAGACCTTCAAAAAAACAGACAGGATTGATCTTAAGTCTGATGTACAGGCTATGCAGAGGATCAGGGAGGCTGCGGAGAAGGCCAAGATCGAGCTGTCCAGCATGTCAGAGACCAATGTGAACCTGCCGTTCATCGTGGTAGACCGGGGAGAGACACACCATATGGACATTCAGCTTACCAGGACCAAGTTTGAAGAGCTGACCTACGGACTTGTGGCTAAGACAGAGGAACCGGTCAGAAACGCACTAAAAGATGCAGGGCTGTCTGCAGGAGAATTGAGCCGTGTGCTCATGGTGGGAGGTTCCACAAGAATCCCTGCGGTCCAGAGGAAAGTTGGGGAGATCACAGGGAAGCGTCCGGACCAGTCCTTAAACCCTGACGAGTGTGTTGCGCTGGGAGCTGCCATCCAGGGAGGAAAGCTGGCGGGAGAGGCAGGGACCAACGAAGTACTTTTGATGGATGTGACTCCGCTCTCCCTCTCTATTGAGACTATGGGAGGCATGGCCACAAGGATCATTGAGAGAAACTCTACCATTCCCACACGCCACAGCCAGGTCTTTACCACAGGGGCAAACTTCCAGACTGCCGTAGATATTAAAGTCTTGCAGGGTGAGCGCATGATGGCCAAAGAGAATAAGGTCATCGGAAACTTCCGGTTAAAGGGCATCAAACGTGCCGTGAGGGGAGTGCCTCAGATCGAGGTGACCTTCGATATCGATGTCAACGGGATCCTGAAAGTGTCGGCAAAAGATCTGGGAACAGGCAAGGAGCAGAGTGTCGTGATCACTTCGAGTTCCAATATGTCTGAGGACGAGATTGAACAGGCCATCCGTGACGCACAGGAAAATGCAGCGTTTGACGAGGAGCACAAAGAGGCAGTTCAGGCCTACCACGAGGCAGAGCAGGCCCTTACACAGGCAGAACAGTATCTTGTCGAACACAAGAAGGATATTGAAAAAGAAAAAAAGAAAGCCATCAAGGATGCGGCCGCTTCTGTGAAAAAGGCCATGAAGCATGTGAAGATTGATAAGATCAACGGGGAGCAGGCGGCGGAACTGAATGCGGCAAAAGAGGAACTGCTTTCTGTCTTTCCGGAAGCTTAGAATATAGTATTCTATAATATAGTAGGAACCGTTCTTTTAAAAGAGCAGGTTCCTATTCTATTTTATGAGGTTTTTTGGAGAGAAATTTAAAAAAATGTATAGGAGGGGTTGACAACAAAATTTAAAAGTGATAACTTATGTTATAGATATTAGCACTCGTCTAAGTTGAGTGCTAATAATGAAAGGAAAGATACCATGGATTTAAATGATCGTAAAAGATTAATATTAAAAGCGATTATAGCCAATTATCTGGAGACCGGGGAACCTGTTGGTTCCAGGACCATCTCCAAGATGGAGGGACTGAATCTGAGTTCAGCCACGATCCGCAATGAGATGGCGGACTTGGAGGATCTGGGGTTCATTCTGCAGCCACATACTTCTGCCGGGCGTATCCCATCTGACATGGGATATCGATTTTATGTGGATCAGCTGATGCAGGACAGAGAGTCGGACGAAGAAGAACGGCTCGAACTTGTGCAGAAGGTCGACAAGATGGAAGTGATGTTAAAGCAGGTTGCCAATGTCCTGGCGTCCAGTACAAATTATGCTACAATGGTATCTGCCCCTCAGTACAAGAACACAAAACTCAAGTTTGTGCAGCTTTCCCAAGTAGATGATTATAGTCTGCTGGCGGTCATCGTGGCAGACGGCAATATTGTGAAAAACCAGATCATCGACGTGGAAAAACCACTGGCAAATGACGAAGTCCTAAAGCTGAACGTATTGCTCAATTCTTTTCTGCAGGGTCTGACACTGAAGGAGATCAATCTGGAACTGATCCAGACCATGAAGGAGCAGGCAGGGATTCACAGCAAGATCCTGGAAAAGATCCTGGAGGAGATCGCAGTTGTTATACACAATGCGGACCAGCTGGAGATTTATACGGGAGGCGCTTCTAATATCCTGAAGTATCCGGAACTTGGCGCGCCGGAGACGGCCACTGAACTTTTGGACGCTTTAGTAGAGAAGAAGGCACTGAACAAGCTGGTGGATGATACATTGGGAAGTGATGACCACCACGGAATCCAGGTCTACATCGGAGATGAAGCTCCGGTGAAGAATATGAGTGACTGTAGTATTGTGACAGCCACTTATGAACTGGAGGAAGGCGGAACCGGAACAATCGGGATCATTGGTCCCAAACGGATGGATTATAAGCGGGTGGTAAAAACCCTGGAGAATCTTACCGATGAGATCAACGGCCTATTTAAGAAAAAACCATAGGAGGGAAGGTGCATTATGGGAGAAGAGAATAAGGTTCAGGAAGAAGAAATGAAGGAAGATAAAAACGTACAGCAAAAAGAAGAACCAAAGAAAAAAGATACAAAAAAGGCAGATAAGAAGCAGTCAAAAAAGCAGGCGGCAGAAGATTTGATGAAAGAAAAAGACCAACAGATCGGTGAGCTGACTGATAAGTACCAGCGCCTGATGGCAGAGTTTGAGAACGTCAGAAAACGGACGGCAAAAGAGTTTGTCCAGAGATATGACATGGGTGCCATGGGAGTTTTAGAAAAGCTTCTGCCGGTGGTAGACAACTTTGAACGCGGACTTCAGGCTGTCGCGGAAGACGAAAAGGATACCCCGTTTGTTCAGGGAATTGAACAGATCTATAAGCAGCTCATGGGAACTCTTGATGAACTGGGAGTGAAAGCCATGGACGCAGAGGGCAAAGAATTTGACGCGAATCTCCACAATGCGGTTATGCACGTGGAAGATGAAGAAGCCGGAGAAAATGTCGTGGTTGAAGAACTGCAAAAAGGATATATGTATAAGGAAAGCGTGCTTAGGCACAGTATGGTAAAAGTAGCGAACTAAATGTAAGAAACTTGAGAAGATCAAGCGAAAGCATTGGAAATATAGAAAGATTTATTTTAGGAGGAAATTTATCATGGGTAAAATTATTGGTATTGATTTAGGAACAACAAACAGCTGTGTAGCAGTTATGGAAGGTGGAAAACCAACCGTTATCACAAACGCGGAAGGTGTGAGGACAACACCGTCTGTTGTGGCATTCACAAAGACAGATGAGCGTATCGTGGGAGAACCGGCAAAACGCCAGGCAGTTACAAATGCAGAGAAGACCATCTCTTCCATCAAACGCCACATGGGAACGGACTACAAAGTAACCATTGACGGAAAGAACTATACACCGCAGGAAATTTCAGCTATGGTGCTTCAGAAACTGAAAGCAGACGCTGAAAACTATCTTGGAGAAAAAGTAACAGAAGCAGTCATCACAGTACCAGCTTACT
>OLSH01000244.1_pt1 | contig 57393 bp, 30 predicted proteins | sample 1643221 | NCBI WGS metagenome assembly OLSH01 (sample SAMEA3136681, study PRJEB25190) | human gut metagenome | biome: human gut; feature: human-associated habitat; material: faeces | place: Austria | collected 2013 | reverse complement strand
AACAAACCTATTGGCAGACTTAAATATGCGCTTATTTAATTCCGCCAACGGGTAAGCATTTCCAATATATTGAGCGGATATATTATTATCACCCAATACCAACACCATCACAAGAACCAGTAAAAACCGATTCAAACCACTTATTTGTTTTTTCATATTACATATTCTTAGAGTCAATATATTCTATTAATCGGGAATAAAGTTAGGGGGTACATGGCTATTTGAAGTTATAAGTATATGACATTATTGTATAATGTCGCAAAAGAATACATAAATATCACATACAAACATCAATAAGCCGAGACTATAAAGATAAAAATACACACATCCATACTTTTATGTCACAAAAGCATTCTTCATCTTAAAAAAGAATGCAGACATTTGTAGACTTAATTACTAACCAGAAAAAACTTAAAAAATGAAACGCATTGTTTTTTTAGATTATGTACGTGTATTCGCATGCTTCCTCGTCATAGTCGTCCACGCCAGTGAAAACTTTTACGGCGCCATCGGTTCTTCAGATATGGCAGGGCCGCAGTCTTATCTTGCAAGTGAGGCGGACCGACTGTGGGTAGCCATATATGATGGTTTCTCACGTATGGCAGTACCCTTGTTTATGATTGTCTCCGCCTATCTTCTTGTGCCAATGAAGAAAGAACAAACCAGCTGGCAGTTCTACCGGCAGCGCTTTACCCGCATCTTGCCGCCGTTTTTCATATTCATGATACTATACTGTACTCTACCTATGCTATGGGGACAGATAGACGGAGAAACGTCTTTAAAGGACACCTCACGAATATTCCTGAACTTCCCATCACTTGCCGGACATCTGTGGTTCATGTATCCTCTGATCAGTCTTTACCTTTTCATCCCTATCATATCACCATGGTTGAGCAAAGCTACGGCAAAAGAAGAACGTTTCTTCATAGGGCTGTTCCTCATATCTACGTGCATGCCTTATCTCAACCGTTGGTTCGGCGAAGTATGGGGACAATGCTTTTGGAATGAATACCATATGTTGTGGTACTTCTCTGGTTACTTGGGATACCTCGTACTGGCACATTACATACGCGTACACCTCACATGGGGACGTTCCAAACGCTTCACTATAGGAACCATCCTAATGGTTATCGGAGCAGCATCAACCATTTACTCATTCTATATTCAGGCTACACCCGGAGAAATTCTTACTACACCCGTAATAGAAATAGGATGGGCTTTCTGCACAATCAACTGCGTGATTCTTACAGCAGGTACATTCCTCATGTTCACCTGCATAAATCTCCCGAAAGCTCCGCGAATCGTAACAGAGATGTCGAAACTCAGCTATGGCATATACCTCATGCATATATTCTGGCTCGGGTTGTGGGTAACCGTATTCAAGACTACATTGGAACTGCCTACTGTTGCCGCCATACCATGCATCGCAGTGAGTACATTCGTCTGTTGCCTCATAACTACAAAGATTATCTCGTTTATACCGGGCAGCAAATGGATAATAGGATAAATATCTGCCTTATCTGTATAGCCTAAAAACAATTTTAGTTCTTTGTCAGGCTTTATATATACCTGACAAAGAACTAAAAAAATAAATATGCTATGAATATTATCAGTTTCCAGCCGGAAACAGCAACATCAGTGCCGGTATGCCGGAAGCCGAGTAGCTGTCAATCACCATCCCGGATTGTAGAGACTTATCATATTCACCACTACAAACATTACGTGTTTTATCCCTGTTAGCCCAACCACATTTAATGGTACGTTCCAAATAAGGGATATACTGAGTTTGTCCGCAATCATATACCAGCATCGCAATATACTGTGCAAAAATAGCAGTATAAATACCTTGTTCTATCCCACTCTCAAAAGGCAGTATCTTTTGTTCAGAAGACATTGTATTGAAAGTATAATCGGCCGCAAGAATTGCATTATCCAAATAAGATTTCTCTCCTGTAGCTTTATATAGTAAAACAGAGGCCCCGATAAAGGAAGCTTGGTTGTATACATGTGCTTTCCAGGCCGGACTACCATTGCCATGACGGCTATCAGCTATCTGACCGGTCTCTTTATCCATCAGATTCTCTACTCCCCATTCATATATTTCTTTGCCTTTCTCCAAATATTGTGCCTTTGTCTGATGCCGAGGTGCGCTTTCGGTCAGTTTCACTCTTCCTTCCGGCACATTATTATAAAGGGTAAGGGCGGCTACTACAGTTGGAAAATTAATACAAGCCATCTTCCCATCTCCTGATTTATTAGGAGCGGGATTCCGGATAGGTTGCCATTGCCAGAACATCCCCCCATTCTCCCTATCATAAGAACCGGAATCTCCCACTTTATCCGATCCATACCATACACGGCTAAAACTAATCTCCGATAGCTTCAAATACTCCTTATTACCAAACAACTCATAAGCACGTGCAAGAGTAACGGTCCACCACATGATATCATCATAAATAAACCATCCGGTATTCTCATTATTATCATCAAAGTTGAAATGGGCATAGTGTGCTTTATTACCCGCAAAGATATTCTCACACAAGGTCTTCATTGCCGTCTTTCGCTCTTTATCTTTCTGCATTTCAGCCAGTTTATAAGCATTCATCGCCATATCCCAATAAATAGGTTGACACCAAATGGCAGCCGCACCATTGTGCCGGTCTTCAGCGGATTCAAAAGAGGAATCGGTTTTATAGATACATTTCCCGGAATCGAGAAATACATTATTAAATCCGTCATAAGCAGCCCACACATCTGCCTGGGTATACTTGCTGTCTCTTAAAGACACTTTTTCCTGATTATTGGATTCACACACAATTACAGATATAGCACACAGAAAAAGGGTAATCATATTCATCTTCGTCAATTACTTATTCGTAAACAGCAAACTCATAAATTCGCGTATCTTTCCCGTTAGGAGCCTGTACCGGCTGAGTAACCAACAAGCGTAAATAACGTACCTTCTCAGTCTTACCCAAAGAACGGTTGATAACATTCTGCTTGTTTCCGGTTACAAAGTCCAATGTGCGCCATGCTTCATTCGGGTTATTCCGGCCTTGCAAGAAGCAGCTGCCGGTGATGTAAGAATAGCTTTCCTGAGCTGCATTCACCATCTTCCAACCGCTTATTTCCTTTTCCATTCCCAAATCAAAATCAATATAGTTAGGGAGCATAGAGGTATCGCACCATTTAGTATTCTCGTTTCCATCAATGAGAAATGCAGGTTTCTCATTGTCGTTGGTATATCCCGACCAAGCAACGATATGTTCCGGTTTCAACAGATTGATCTTCAGTTCTGCTGTCTTCTGCAAGCTGGCATCATCTTCATTGGCAGTCTGGAATAAAGTAGATAGTGCTTTAACAGGTGCATATGGTTCTTCAACCAATGTAGCAGCAAAAATAACAATATCTTTATTATCGGGCAGGATAACCTCAGTTGCTTTAGCAGGGATGTCAATGGCAAACTTGAACATATAAGTAAACTCATAAGCATGATCTCCCTCAGCGGAATGGCGGTGTGTACCGACATAGGCCACTTCTGCATCTTTCAAATAGCCTTGTGTATGGCCTGTATGCCCCCATTGTCCGATGAAACCGGTATAAGAAGGAACGACAATCTCCTGCAAATTCTTCCCTGCCTGGAATACGCCTCTAACATCTTCTTCAGCAGTTGCCGCAGCAGCCAGTATATACAAACGGTTATAGGAATGTCCGGCAGGCAGTTGCAAGGTATTTCCGCTACATAACATACCATTCATTTCTTCTTTTGTTTCCAGATGGAAAGGAACACGATTAACAGTTATATCGGCAGGTATTAATTCAGCGGCATAAGAATAACCGGCTTCGAAATTAGCCTCCCAACGGAATTCGTTCCAGCTGAAACATTTACGGTCATAATTGAGAGGCAGTTGTTCGCATCGCAATTCTTCCTTCTTATTATCAATGAAACGGACTTTATAGGTCCTGATGCTGTTGGGCTGTATGGAGACTTCCAGCTGATTACCGCTAAAGTCCGCACTTCCTATATTCTTCTCCGTACCATCTGCTTCAACGGCACTTGTAATAGTTCCTGCAAATGTCAGCACTGCATTTTGTGGAGCTTTGCCACCCGTTTCGTACACACGCACCACATATTCGTCCGAACTTTCCGCTTTCTTCAAAGCTTTGATGACAACGTTACTATTGTCCGAAGATGCGAAAGAGAAGGTTTTGCCCAATGTTCCGGAATGTTTCCCGGCAGCAAAAGCCTTCAAACGCTGATTTAATACTTCAGACTCCTTAACGACCTGCGCCTTATCCAAACCGCCGGCGTGCCCTACCAAACTATAAGTGAAAGTATGATATCCCAGGTCCTGACGGTCCTGATACGGATAGTTGTTCTTAGTCTCGGGTGTATGAAGCAATGTCAGGCGGAGTGTATGATTATCAGGTTTATCCCAGCCATATTTACTGTCATTCATAATAGAAACACCATAACTGCCGTCACTATCGGTTAAATCCGCCCAATATTGGGCATACACTTCATAAGCGGTCAATATATTATTACCTCTCTGAACGCTGCCTATACCCAAATCGTAGGTCGCCTTTTCGTTATCAACATTCAAGGGGAATTCTGCTTTCAGCAGTGCATTCGTTGACTGCCAGTCTATCTCATTGTAAAAGTCTATACGGTCAGCCAATTCTCCCTCGTAAAGCCGGATATACTGACGGAACAACGATTTGCCATGGCGCTTTTCTATACACAAAGTCTTGCGCAGGGCACCATTCTCACACAGATTCATTTTCACGTCTTCAGTAATAGAAACAGGTGCACGGTCAATAGTCTTTTTCAGAATCTCCCAAGCCGGCCAATTATATGATTCATTCTCAGTAAAAAGAGCCAGACGAATAGATTTGCCGTCCTTAACAAGTTCTTTATTATTTTTCTTATCGTAAAGCGAGATTATATCTCCCTGCTTATCCAATGAGATTTTATAGACAGAGTTCTCCACTGTTGTTTCTGAAACAAAAGAATCTGCCAGTTTCTGGTTTCCGGAAAGCCGGATATCATACACGGCATATCCTGTAGCAGGTACAGTTGCTTCTATCAATAAATACACAGTTCCATTCCGGTAAGAAAGTAATTGGGAAGCTACTTGCTTGCCTTCCGCATTATAAACACTGACACCTTTGGGGAATTTGGGAGCTTCAATCGCTACCTCCGCCACATCCGTTATCGGGAAACCTAATGCATTGTAAAACACAACCGGAATACCCTTGACGCGAGTATCCATTTTCTCAGAAACAGCCCCTACCGAAGCTGTCAGGACACCTGAAAATTGCTTTAATGAAAGCAATTCATCATTCCACGAAAACTCATAAGCGCGTGGGATACTGGTACCGGTAAGGTCATCATGGAATTGGTGGAAAATGAAACGCTTCCATGCTTCTGTCAGACTTTCACCCGGATAGCCGGCTATGCCCAACCAATCCGCTGCTACGGCCGCTCTTTCGGCAGCATCTCCCAAAAGTTCATTCTGACGGTTATAAAGCTTCATGGCAGCTTGCGAAGTATAACATCCGGTTCCATGTACATCCATCAGCAATTCGCCGTTGAAAACGGGCAATTCCGAATGTTTTTCATAAGGAAGATAATCCTTGAATAGCTGATCGCTCGTTGCGCTGATTATTTCTAACGGTCCGTTCCCCTTGATACCTTTCTCTACAGAACTGACAGAGCCTATTGAGGGAGAACCACCCGTATCACCCGTGCCATAATAGCGATAAACCGTATTCAATGGAGTGCGCTTACTCAGTCCCAACAATTCTTTATCTTCCGACAGGTCGATGTTATTCCAGCGCTTACCATAATCATAGCCATGAGCAAGCATAATAGAAGAACCGTCAATCCCCTTCCACAATCCAAGCATAAAAGGATGTTTGCTCTCTCCATAAAAAGGACGGTTACGCCAGTCGAGTTTCTGCGAAGAAAAGCCGATGAGACCGCAATGTTTGGCAATAGTAGGCAGCGTCCAGCCAAAGCCAAAACAGTCGGGCAAGAAAATATCCGTGCTTTCTGTCCCGAACTCTTTTCTGTAATATTCCTGTCCAAGTAGGATGTTACGAATGGAAGACTCAACAGAGGGTACCAGCACATCCGATGCTTCCCAACTACTGCCACTGATATGCCAGCGACCTGAACGCACAAATGCTTTGAGTTGCTCATATTCACTGGGAAAGTATTCTTTCATCCAAGCATATTTGACACCTCCTTCAAAATTGAAGATATAATCGGGATACTTCTTCAACAAAAACAGATTACGGGACAAGGTATTCCAAACATACTCTTTGATAGTGGTTTGGACATCCCAATTCCATTGGGTATCCAGGTGGGCATCTGCCACCATATAAGCTTTCGCTTTTTTCTCCGGTTTTGCACTCTGTGCATGCATACTACCTGAACAAAGCAGCGCAGATGCTAATAGGATAACTGGTAATTTCATAGTAAAATATTCTATTGTGAATAATACAGATATTTATCAATCGCAAAAATAGCGGCACTTACCTAAAAGCATACCTATATTTATGCCATAAAAGTGTAATTACATGGCTATGGCTGTAAAACGCACAAAAAAGTCAGAAAAGTATTACTCTTTTTTCTATGCTTCCCAACCGTATCCGACCATAATTCTCTATCTTTGCAATACCTAATTAGTCCGATATACAGATATGAAAAACAGACACTATTTCCCCCAAGTTTCACTGTTTATTTGCATCTTATGCTGCTTTCCGCATTTGATTCATGCATACAGTCTGCGGCAATTTTCAAACAAAAACGGCTTATCCAACAGTGCTATCTTATCCCTTTACCAGGATCATCAGGGAGTTATCTGGATCGGTTCATGTGATGGTCTGAATATTTTCGACGGCACCAATATCCATGTATATAATCCTGTCAACCCGACGAAAGCCCCATTATCCGGAAACCTGATTAACGACATCATGGAGACTGAAAAGGATGTATTATGGATACAGACCAACTATGGACTGGACCGTCTGGATACCAAACTCCAGACATCTAAAAGCTTTACGGAGTTCAAAGACAAGAACTATATGGCAAAAAGCAGGGATAATGACCTCTTCATTGTAAAAGACGACGGATATATCTATTACTATCAACCGGAAAAGCAACTCTTCCAAAAATTGGAAGTAGCTCAAATAGCATTCGGACACGTATTATCCACTATCATCGACAAAAACAATATTCTATGGGTATTCACTTCGAATAATGACACCCGCAGCTATCAGATAAACAAGAATAAAGAAGGAATAACCCTCACCCCCAGCAATCTTTTCAAGCACCCCGAACAGTTATTATGGGCATTCGCAGAAGAAGATCTGGCCTATTTCATCGATAAAACCTACTCACTCTATGAATATGACTTCGGCAATCAACAGCAATACTTTATTGCAGATCTCAAAGCAGAAGTCGAAACTCGCGGAGAAGTTTCTTCCATCATCAAACAACAAAACGACTATTACATTGGCTTCAAAAGCAGCGGATTGATCGTATTGAAATATATGTCCGATCAGAAAATAAAATACCAGATACAAGATACGGAAATCCATTCTGGCATCTTCTGTCTGATGAAGGACAAATATCAAGATATTGTTTGGATAGGAACAGACGGACAAGGGGTATACATGTATTTCAATGATGCTTTCTCCATTACCAATACGCTGCTGGATACTCCTGTATACCAGATAAACAACCCCGTACGTACCGTTTACTACGACGAGGAACAAACCTTATGGATAGGAACCAAAGGAGGAGGTATATTGCGTATCAGGAATTATTCTCCGGAAACCAATACAGCAGCTTCTTTCGATCGGATCTCCATCAGCAACAGTACCTTAACCGACAACACCGTCTATTGCTTTACCCCCGGTTCTGCGAACAGGCTATGGATTGGAACGGAAAACGGGCTTAACTACTATTCATACCAGAATAAACAGCTGAAAGCGTTTACAGTGATAGCCGATGGAAAGAAGGTGAAATATGTACACTCCATCAACGAATTAAATGATACCACTTTATGGGTATCCACTGTAGGTGAAGGTATCGTAAAAGTTATTTTGGATAAAGCCGGTAGCTCTCCTTCCGTTAAATCGGCTACCAGAATTGTTCTGGATGACGGGCGTATGGCTTCCAACTATTTCTTCACCTCCTTCCAGGAGAATGATTCTATCCTTTGGTTCGGTAATCGTGGTTATGGAGCCTACCGGCTCAATGTCGAAACCGAACAGCTAACTCCATACAGGTTTGATAATGTAGTGAACAGTCAGACGGCCAATGATATTTTCGCCATTTATAAAAATGAGAAAGGATATTGGCTGGGAACCAGCTCCGGACTACTTCACTTCAATGAAGATTACTCACATTATCATGACAGGGCTGACCTTTTCTCAAACAACACAGTACATGGCATTTTGGAAGACCAGCAAAATAACCTTTGGATCAGCACGAATCAAGGACTGGTAAGGTTCAACCCTAAAACCAATACCGGGCAGACTTACGACCGGGAAAACGGACTGGAAGTCACTGAATTCAGTGATGGAGCTTTCTATAAAGACTTGCGGACCGAAACTTTGTTCTTCGGAGGGACAAACGGATTTGTCACCGTCAAGCCTAACGCTTATATTATGGCAGACTATATGCCTCAAATAAACCTGAAGGGATTATCTATCTTCGGAAAAGAATACAATATTCATGATTTTCTTCACGACAAGAAAGGAAAGAAGATACTTCAGCTGGATTATAGCCAGAACTTCTTCTGTATCGACTTTATGGCAATAGATTATATAAATGGTAACAATTACTCTTATTCTTACAAATTGGACGAAGTAAGCAGCCAGTGGATAGAAAGCGGAACATCGGCCAGCGCCATCTTCTCCAATCTTGCACCCGGACAATATACCTTGTTAGTGAAATACAAGAATAACATGAATGGAAAAGAGTGCGAACCGCAGAAACTTCTGATTCAGATTACTCCTCCCTGGTATTTAAGTAACTGGGCGTATATTCTCTATTTCATATTAATCGCTTTGTTCTGCATTCTTGCTGTTTACAGGATAGTTCATCAATACCGCCGGAAGCAACACCGCATGATTGAGAAATTGAACCGGGAAAAGAAAGAAGAAGTCTATGAGTCCAAGCTGCGCTTCTTTACCAACATCACGCATGAATTCTGTACGCCGCTGACGCTGATTTATGGTCCGTGCGAGAAGATACTTGCCTACCCGCAATCTGATTCGTACATCCGCAAATACGGGAAGATGATACAGCAGAATACAGAAAAACTGAATGGCTTGATTCTGGAACTGCTGGAATTCCGCAGGCTGGAAACCGGTCATAAAGTGCTTTCTATCCAAAGATTATCCGTATCGGACAAACTCCGGAACATAGCGGAATCCTTCTGTGAATTGGCTGAAAATAAGAATCTGAACTATCGGTTGGATATTGAACCGGACATTGAATGGAACACGGATATCAGTTGTTTCAGCAAGATCGTCAATAACCTGATCTCAAATGCCTTCAAATATACTCCGGAAGAAGGGAATATCACCATCGGCCTGAAAGTAGAAAACCAGCTTCTAACCCTTAATATATCCAACTCAGGAAAGGGGATAGCGAAAGAGAATCTTGCAAAGATATTCGATCGCTATAAGATATTGGATTCTTTTGAAATGAATGGCAAGAATTCACGGAATGGGCTGGGATTGGCTATTTGTAAGAATATGGTTACTCTGTTGAACGGTGAAATCAATGTCAGCAGTATTCAGAATGAGATAACGACATTTACAGTCACTTTACCGGAACTATCGCCCACTGCACAGGAAGCGGAAACACCCCAAAAAGTGTATGAAACAGGACCTCTGAATACAAATACGGAGCCCATGGAACTGGAACAGACCGCTGTTAATTTCGACACTTCTAAGCACACGGTTATGATCATTGACGACGATCCTTCTATGTTATGGTTCGTCTCGGAAATATTTGTAGATAAATACAATGTATTATCTTTCAATAACGCTGCAGAAGCTTTGGCCAGTCTGGAACTGAAACAGCCGGATCTGATTATTTCAGATGTGATGATGCCTGAAATAGACGGACTTTCCTTTGCCCAGAAAATCAAGCAAAACAAGTTATGGAGCCATATTCCACTCATTCTACTGTCTGCCCTTCATCACGAAGACGATCAGGTGAAAGGCATTGAGGCTGGTGCAGAAGTGTATGTGACGAAACCTTTCAATGTAAAATACTTAGAGAAAGTAGTCTACCGGTTGATTAAAAGAGAATCGGACCTGAAAGAATATTATAGTTCCATATTCAGTTCATTCAAAGTGGAAAACGGGAACTGTATCCACAAAGAAGATCAGGAATTCCTGGATAAGGTGATAGAAACCATAGAAAAGAATATCACAAACCCTGACTTATCCGTTGAACTATTGAGCAGTGACCTGGGCTATAGCACCCGTCAGTTCTACCGTAAATTAAAGCCTATAACGGACAAATCTCCTGCTGATATCATCAAAGAATATCGCCTCACAATGGCCGAGCGACTGTTGCTGACAAAGAACTATACCATTGAGGAAATAATGGACAAGACAGGTTTCAATAACCGCGGAACGTTCTATAAGTTATTCTCCCAGCGTTTCGGTATGCCACCACGCCAATATAGGGAACAGCAGAAAGATAGTGTGAAGAAGGAATTGACAGATATGGATTCTATCAACGGATAACGTCACCGGATAAGAATAAAAAAGGGAAGTTTTTACTTCCCCTTTACAATCCTCTTAATATCATTCAACTTATTCAATGCCTCCAGCGGGGTCAGATTATTCACATCCAGATTCAAAATCTCGTCACGTATCTGGCAGAGCACAGGATCTTCCAACTGGAAAAAGCTAAGCTGCATGCCGCCACGCGTCTCTCCTACTTCCGCCATCGGCTTACTTGCAATACCTTGCTGACGATTGTCTGCCTCAAGCTGTTTCAGAATGTCATTCGCACGTTTTACGATACTTTTCGGCATACCCGCCATCTTTGCCACATGGATACCAAAGGAGTGTTCACTACCGCCACGTTCCAGTTTACGCAGGAAAATGACCTTATTATCCACCTCCTTAACGGAAACATTGTAGTTCTTGATACGCTTGAAGCTTTTCTCCATCTCGTTCAACTCGTGATAGTGCGTAGCAAACAACGTACGCGCCTTTGCTTTAGGATGCTCATGGATATGCTCTACAATCGCCCAGGCAATAGAAATACCGTCGTACGTAGATGTACCTCGCCCCAACTCGTCAAAGAGCACCAGACTGCGCGAAGAAAGGTTATTCAAAATATCAGCCGCCTCGTTCATTTCCACCATGAAAGTAGACTCTCCGACAGAAATATTATCACTGGCACCTACACGGGTAAATATCTTATCCACCAAACCGATATGCGCACTCTCGGCAGGTACGAAGCTACCAATCTGTGCCAGCAGCGTTATCAACGCCGTCTGTCTCAGCAATGCAGACTTACCCGCCATATTCGGACCGGTAATGATGATGATCTGTTGCGAGCTACTATCCAGCACCACATCATTGGCAATGTACTTCTCTCCTATGGGAAGTTGCTTCTCGATAACCGGATGTCGTCCCTGGCGGATATCCAGTACATCGTTGTCTTCGATGACAGGACGTATATAATTATTCTCACGTGCCACATTGGCAAAAGACAGCAAACAGTCCAGACGCGCGATCTGGTTTGCATTCACCTGAATGGCAGGAATAAACTCACTTAAAGCCTGCACCAGTTCCATGTAGAGCTGGGTTTCCAGTATCAATATCTTATCTTCGGCACCGAGAATTTTCTCTTCGTACTCTTTCAGCTCTTGTGTAATGTAACGTTCGGCATTGGCCAAGGTCTGTTTACGTATCCACTCCTGTGGTACCTTATCCTTATGTGTATTGCGCACTTCAATATAGTAACCGAATACATTGTTGTAACCGATTTTCAGACTGGGAATTTCAGTCAGCTCACTTTCCCGTTGCTGTATCTGTAGCAGATAATCTTTACCGGAATAAGCTATCTGGCGTAATTCATCCAATTCGGCATTGACGCCCGACTTCATAACACCACCTTTGTTTATCAGCAACGGAGGATCATTATTAATCTCTTTTTCAATGCGGTCGCGAATGGACTTACAGATATTCAGTTGCTCACCGATACGGTTCAGACTGGCATTATCCGCCTCCATACAAGCTTCCTTAATAGGCTCGATAGCCTGTAAAGCTACCTTTAATGCAACTACTTCACGAGGAGAAACACGTCCTACAGCCACTTTAGAGATGATACGTTCCAGATCGCCTATCAGATGCAACTGCTCCTCGATCAGTTCTTTGAAATCCGGCTGACGAAAGAAGTATTCCACCACGTTCAGACGTTCATTGATAGGCAGTACATCTTTCAACGGAAACACCAACCAGCGCTTCAGTAAACGGGCACCCATCGGACTGATAGTCTTATCAATCACATTCAGCAAACTGCTGCCTCCATCATTCATGCTGCCTATCAACTCAAGGCTACGGACCGTGAATTTATCCAGACGGACGTATTTATCTTCTTCAATACGTGCCAAAGAAGTGATATGCCCGATTTGGGTATGCTGCGTCATGATGAGATATTGCAGGATAGCTCCCGAAGCGATGATACCATTCTTGAGATGCTCTACACCAAAACCTTTCAGATTCTTCGTTTCAAAATGCTTCAGAAGTTTCTCCCGGGCGGTAGTCTCTGTAAACACCCAGTCGTCCAGTTCGAAAGTAAAGAACTTACTTCCGAAATTCCCTTCGAACATGCCCCGTTTACCACGCTCAAAAAGTACTTCTTTAGGCGCGAAGTTATTCAATAGCTTGTCTACATAGTCGAAAGGCCCTTCTGCTGTGAGGAACTCACCCGTAGATATATCGAGAAATGCCACACCGCACGTTCCCTTACCAAAATGTACGGCAGCCAGGAAGTTATTCTCCCGGTAATTCAGTATATTATCATTGATGGAAACACCGGGAGTTACCAGTTCCGTAATACCCCGCTTCACCAGTTTCTTGGTCATTTTCGGGTCTTCCAACTGGTCACAGATGGCTACACGCTTCCCGGCACGTACCAGTTTAGGCAGATACGTATCCAGTGCATGATGAGGGAATCCCGCCATTTCAACAGTCTTCCCTTTACCATTGGCACGCTTAGTCAGGGTAATTCCCAGGATTTCGGCTGCAACAACAGCATCGGTAGAATAAGTTTCATAGAAGTCGCCGCAACGAAACAGCATAACGGCATCAGGATGCTTGGCTTTCAGGTCCAAGAACTGTTTCATCATCGGGGTAAGGACAATATCTTCTTCGCTCACAGTAGTTGTTCTTTATAAATTTATTAATATGCAAAAGTGCAGCTATTTCCGCAGCCATGCAAAGATAATTCTTTTTTAGAAAACAAGTACTGGGGGGACTCAAATCCTTAGTAAGCCTTAACAAAAACAACACTTTTACTAAAACATGTTATAAAACACTCTTTTTTATTTGTTTTATTTGCAGATATTCCAAAAGTCCGTATCTTTGCACTGTGTTTTTCATAGTATTAGATTTAAGGTTAACAAAGGTTGGAGTACAGCGGTACTCCTTTTTTTATGCCCATACCTTACAGGGAGGTTCACAAAAATGCCATTTTGATTGAAGTATTGCCAATAATACCCTATTTTTGCAATCGCCACCAAAGAAAATACCTTGTAACATTATGGAAAACAGAATGCATCGTACAGAAATTCAGATATATGTATCCCCCTTTCTCATTGTCATCTTCCTATTAATGAGCATTTCCTCATATGCACAGCAAATAATAGCCAAACAAATGCCTTTTCTGGAACAGCTGCCTTCCAATGAAGTAATAGACTTACATCAGGATCAGAATGGATTCATCTGGTTAGGAACTAAAAACGGCTTAGGACGATATGACGGATACCAACTCCAGACTTTCAAATCAGATTTTAACCAGCCTCATTTATTAACCGATGATTTCATCTGGTGTTTTGCTGAAGATGATAATTGCCTGCTGGTAGGAACAAGACAGGGAGTTAATTTGGTGGATAAAAGTAACTATCAGATACGGCCATTCCCAGATACAGAAATCCAGAATACATGGATAAACTTCATGTTGGTAGATAGCCGGAAAGAACTATGGATATGTACCCGTAATCAGGTTTCTCACTACAATTCCGACTATTCGTTGAAGAAACGTTACGGAAATTTGATCCCGGCGGTTCCCAATAATGGTATAAACTCAATATATGAAGATCATTTCGGCAATATATGGGTATGCACATGGGGAGGAGGTTTATATAAGTATCTCAAGAATACAGATACATTTATGAGTTTCCCTACACTCGGAGTGAATAATAATCCGTTTAAAATATTTCAGGACAGAGATGACCAATATTGGATATTGACTTGGGGAGACGGTATCTACCGTTTTCATCCGGATGCAACAGAGGATAAAATGTACACGCATCAAGAAATCTTCAATGAAAAACTGCACCTGCCTGAAACCGCCTTCTTCAGTGTAGTACAAGATGATGTTTACGGCTATATATGGGTATTCGGCTACCACGAACTCTATGCTTTCAAAGTGGTGGACGGACATCTGGAAAAAGTGGACCTCAGCTCGTATATGTTCGATTATAACAAAATGTTCAGCCAGATCATTAAAGACAGGGAAGACAACCTTTGGGCCGGGGCTTATGACAGCGGGTATCACTTGCTAATGGGAAATCCTGCCATAGCTAATAACTTCCTGCCCAAACTGAAAAGACATGTAGGTTTCGACACGAATATAACCACTCTGGGTATTGACCCCAACAATGGGCTCTGGTTCAATCAGGAACGTTGGGGACTCTGCTGGTATGACATAGAACAGGATAAATTCTATGACTACTCGAATACAAATTCCGGAGTGCATAATGTAGGATATATCCTCCGTTCGAAACAGCCGGGAGAATTCTGGCTGGGATGCAGAGACCAACCCACCCTCTACAAGGCAAAACTAAACAGTAAAAGAGAAATTGAGTACCTACTGGCAAAGGACTTATATACACCAAAAGGGACTACTGGCAACATTACATCCATGTATGAAGACAGTAAGGGAAATTTATGGGTAGCTACCACCGGACAGCTCTATCTAAAACCGGATGGCAAAGACTTTATCATCCCCGAATTCTCTCTGCCCAACATTACATCTATTGCAGAAGACGGACACGGTAACATCTGGTTGGCAACCGAAGATTCCGGTTTACATAAGGTTTCTTTAGGGGATAAACTGAAACCGATTAAACAATACTCAACCCAGAATTCATCCTTACCCAGTAACAATATTGATAAGATAGTGATCCAGGAAAACCATCTATGGATCGCCACTACTCAAGGTTCCATCCTGAAAATGGATTTCAACTCAGAGACAATGAAGGACTTCAGTAGCTCATGCGGAATGACCGGACAGTTTATTTTAGGGATGAAACATGACAGGAATACCCTTTGGATACTAACAAACCGACAATTGACTGTCTACAATATCCAGTCAGATAGATACATTCATTATTCAAATTCAGACGAATCCGTTCAGATAAACTCGTTCAAGAAGGACGTCATAGACTTGTTCAACGGCAAGCTTTATGCCGGTGGGCATGGTGGCTTTGTATCGATGGCTTCCTCAAAATTCCCGTCTAAGAAGATCAATTCCAATCCGGTCATCATAACAGATATCAAGGTATCCAATAATTCTTTCTTCTTCAACCCCCAGCGCCAGTCGAAAGATTTATCAACCCGAAGCGTCTGGTTGGAGTCCGAAGATAACAATCTTGAAATCTTCTTCTCCGCTCTTCAATTTACAGCAACATCGAGAATAAGATACGCCTACAAGATGGATGGCGTGGACAAGGAGTGGGTATACACCGAAACCGGTAATCGGTCGGCTTTCTACAATAAAATTCCTAAAGGATATCATACTTTCAAGGTACGCTCTACAGATGAATACGGCTACTGGAAAGACGACGTCACAGAACTGCGTATCTATAAAAAGCCGGCTTGGTACGAAACATGGTGGGCATACGGTACCTATATAACTCTCATCATTCTGATCCTTTATTCCATCATGTTCTATTACCTGCACAGGGTAAGACGGTCCGACCAGGTTAGATTCCAGAAAGAACTGACCAAGACTAAACTGGAATATTTCACCCACATAAGCCATGAACTGCTCACCCCGCTCACTACCATCAGTTGCGTAGCAGATGATTTGGAAGAAACAAAGGCATCTCCACAGGAAGATGTACATATATTGAAAAGTAATGTGCTCCGCTTAAAACGCTTAATCCAGCAAGTGCTAGATTTCCGGAAAGTAGAAAACGACTCGTTTGTACTCACCCCTACCTATGGCAATATCAGCAGCTTCATCCGTGAAATCTACCATACAGGCATACGACCGATCATTGAAAAGAAAAACCTTCATTTCAGTCTTCATCTTGAAGAAAAAGACATTTGGGGATATATGGACTTTGACAAAATAGACAAGGTTCTGTACAACATACTCTCGAATGCGGCCAAATATACACCTGCCGATAAAAAAGTAGAGCTGAATGTATCGACTCTGCAAAAGGATAATTCCCGATTCCTCCGGATAGAGGTGCAGGATGAAGGAATAGGCATAGACCAGAAAGAAATATCCAAGATATTCACTCCATTCTATGTGAACAAAACAGCTTATGCGCCTCAATCAAACGGTGTAGGGCTTTCATTAACCAAGAAACTGGTGACCTTGCATAAAGGAGACATCCAGGTAGAAAGCAGTATCGGAGAAGGTTCCAGATTCACTGTTCTAATCCCTATCGACCGGAATTATTATCCGGAAATAAAGGACATTATCGAAACCAGTGAAATACCGTCAACAGTACCGAATGAAGCAACAGAAGATACAGAAGAGAAAGAAGGTACGATATTACTGGTAGATGACAATGAAGAGTTCCTGCTATTGATGAAAAGAAAGTTGGCAACACACTACAATATACTCACTGCTACGAATGGGAAAAAAGCATTGGAAATTGTAAGAAGCGAAGACGTAAACCTGATGGTCAGCGACTATATGATGCCCGAAATGGATGGAATCGAGCTCTGTGCAACAATGAAACAGGACATCAACACCAGCCATATACCGGTGCTGATGCTTACGGCAAAGAATTCTGTGGAAGACCAGGTGAAATGTTTCAATGCAGGAGCAAACGGCTACCTGACGAAACCATTTGAAATGAAGATGCTGAATGCACGCATTGACAATCTGATGAGATCCAACCAGAAACGGCAAGAGAAGTTCAGAGTCGATACGGAAATCAATGTTGTAGCACTGGAATATCAGAGTACTGACGAGCAGTTCCTGGAAAAAGCCATCGAATGCGTTGAGAAGTATCTGGTTGAATCAGATTTTGATATAGATGCTTTCGCTTCAGAACTTAATGTCTCCAAATCCACTCTAAACAGGAAAATGAAGGTTATGACCGGGCTTTCACCTGTTGAGTTTATCCGGAATATCAGACTTAAACATGCCTGTACAATACTTAAAAAGCCTTTTGTGAATATATCCGAAGTGGCTTATGCCGTAGGTTTCTCCAATCCTAAATACTTCACAAAATGCTTCAAAAACGAATTTGATATGACTCCCACTGAGTATCAGAAAAAAGAAGAAGAGAAATCTTCAATGTAGATACTTTGAAAGGTGTCTTATGAATAAGACATAAATGCCAACCAGCCCACAAGCCACAGAGAAATAGCTGTATAAAAAGAGAATTCAAAGGCGCAATCTTTCAGATATCTGTTATATTGCGCCAATTCACTGCCAATAGAAGATTCAAATTTCGTCTCCATATCTGTTCTGAAAGCAAAATACAAAGGTTCAACAACCTTCTCCTCAAAAGTAAGGTTTAACAAGTGATTATACTTTTTCCGCTTGACAGGGAAAGTGAAATAACAGCTTTTTATCAGAAAATAAGTAGGAATAAGCAATATCCCTGCTAATAAGTAAGGCGCCTGAGGCAGAAATACTTCCAATATAAGATATACGGTATAATAAATCATTGCTCCCAAAAGAGAACCCATAACAATACTTCCAATCAAAGCTGCATTAGCCACAAAATAAATCAGAATAATAAAAATGACGGATATCGTTACAATCGTTTCGACAGAACAAACGGGCAACGGATTCTCCGTAAACGGAAGCCCATACACGACTAATGTAAATACAGAGATTAAAACAGGAATAATACAGAATATTGCCAGCAAAACAGGCACAGATGCAAGTATCCTGTTATGCATACGTATATCCCGAAGGTTCGTATTCAAAAAATCCGTGGCAACACGAAAGCCAGAGACGGCCGCATCTTTACTATCTATTTTTTCGATGAATTCGAGGTATTTTACAGTTTCCTGCTCATAAGTAAATTTGGGAGAAAGATCCTTAAAAGGGTCTTCCTGAAAAAAGACAGTCAGCCAGTCCTTCAGATATCCGTTTTCCAGTTCATTCCTGAGTTCTTTCCATGGAATAGCCTTCAAATCCTCCAGATCAGTTACATATTTATCGCTATCCTTGAAATAATAATAAGGCAAAGCTCCCAACCCTTTAATCATCTTGAAAGTAGCGATGATCCAGTTATAAGGTCCCGCTTTTCGAAGATTATCTTTAGATTCCAGTTCAAAACAGTAACTTATCCACTCAACCTTATCTTCATACACTTCCTTAGATTTCAGATAGAAATAAAGCCGCGAACCTTTCATACCCGAAAACATTCTGAGGATATTATCAACAGATTCGTGGTTCACATCATTCTCAGATGTATCCTTATAAACCATCAACTGTTGATTGATGAATTGGGCTATTTGCGTATACGTGAAATAATAATCACTTGCGGTTTCATCCATTTGCAGGGTGAAGGAAACTTTGGGATTTAAGGTATAAAGTACACCATAAGTCACGGCAGCATCGGATGTAGTGAAGCCTTCTAATTGAGTGCGTATCTTTTCTACCAATTCTTTATCACGGGCAGAAAGCCAGATCAGGAATGATTCTTCTGCCAGGTCATTCCACGAATCAGAGTTCAGAATGTTATTAGAAACATAATAAAGAATTTCCCCCGGAGTATTACAGTGTCCCGAATTTCCCTTTTCATCGGTCAATTCATAAGGACGCGAAGGATCAAGGGTATAGATCAAACGCCACAAAGCTTCCCGTTGTCGCCCCTCCTCATTGAACAACGGCGTAACTTTATCTGTAAGCTGATTCAAGCCGCGAGCATTGAAAAAAAGAAAAAGGGAATCATTAGAATTCACCAATGCCGTCTGATAGGTATTAAAATTCTTAATAAGAGATTGGGCTATTCCCTCAACTGTAGTTTGCGGACATCCATCAATATCATAATAGGGCATATCCAATACACTTTCTTCCCGGGCCCAACGACCAATTTCAGCAAAACCATAACGTTTTTCCGGCTGTGGTGCAGTCAATGCTCTTATCAATTGCAACGTATGTTCGGACAAGTCCGTTGGAAAAGGTAAATCCCCCGTACGTTTGCGCTGCATCAATTCAAATTCTCTCTCTTTAAATTCTTTCTCCCCCATCCACAGGCAGAGTAACACCATGCCAAGAGAGTAGAAATCACTCTTTGTATCAATCTCCACTCTGTTCTCACCGGGAACCGTATAATACATTTCAGGAGCTGCATAGATGCGAGTGCGTGCTTGGTCAGTACAGGCCACTCCATTCTGATCACATCTTACTGATATACCAAAGTCTCCCAGCAACACTTGCTTTTGACTTTCATCGGCAAAAAAGAAGTTACCCGGCTTGATGTCACGATGAATGAACCCATGCTTATGGCAAAAATCAATGGCAGCGGCTGCCTGTTTAGCTATTTCACAAAGCTTCCTTTCATTTCCCTTCAAGTTTATCTTATCCAGAGACCCGCCGCTACAATAGGTCATTATTTCATAATGCCTCAATTCATCGGAAACATGTGGATTATTCCACTGGCCGTGATCTATAATATCTACCAATAAACCGGAATGTGGAGTTTGTCTGATAATTTCCAGAATATGATGATTAGGGGGAGGTTCAATGCCAGCATAATAGAGCTTCAAGACATATTTTTCGCCCTTATTTTCCACCAAAAAGATCTGTGCTTCTCCCGTCCCTTCTGAAAGGATATCTATCACTTTGTAGTTCAGCCCACCAATTAAATACTCCCTATCATGTTGACGGGTGATAATCTCAATATCTTTTTGCTGTTCGACACGCAGGGTTTTATCCGCACTATCTGCTGGGCGGAGAGTTATATCATGATCCGCATCACCAGGACGCAATGTTTTATCAATGTCTCCCAAGTCACTCATAGTCCTATATAAATTACAGATTTTAAACTTCCAAAGATATCATTTATTCATGGAATACGATGAATACATATAAAAAAACGCACGGATTATCATAAAATAAGTGTCTTTTTGACGCAGTTAAGGTATACAAATAACGCATTCCTCGCTCTGTATCCCTTTCTGCCTCATTTGAGTACTCTTCCCGGTTCTTTTCTATATTTATTTGCACCGGCCTTAAAGACCGTAAATCAGCAATAAGGACAAAGAGTTTCAGTAACCAATCCTTTTAATAATAATATATATGAAAGACAAATTTCTCAAATCAATCCAAAGAAAGAGCTGGCTGTTGCTGGCCTTGTTCTTCATCAGCAGTTGTAGCAATGAAGACATCGTGAAACATCCCGTCATCACCAACAAGTATGATCCCTCAAAGCCTCAGGCACTGACCGGCTTTATCCCGGAAAAAGGAGGAATAGGTGACAAAATCATTGTTCAGGGAAACTTCGGTACAGACCTGTCCAAAATGAAAGTGCTCTTTGCCGATACCAAAGAGGCTAACATCATATCAAGTGACGGAACTTCAATTTACTGTACCGTACCTAAACAACCAGGCGGTAATAATTCTGTTAAAGTCATTGTAGACGATAAAGAGCTTACCATCGACAAAACATTTGCCTACACGCAGGTACAGAAAGTCTCTACAGTTTGCGGAACCTACAATAAAAGAGGAGATACCGATGGAAACATCTACGATGCACTATTCAATAATGTATTTGCTGTCGGCATAGTGGCAGGAGACAACATTGTAGCAGTAGAATCGGACAAGCAACGGGTACGCCTGATTTCAGAGAGCGAAAACCTGGTTACAACCCTGATAAGTGGATTCAAAGCAGGTAAACCTGCAATCAATAAAAACCGTGATAAAATGTATTTTATTGATGTCAAATCAGCTAAAGTGTATATCCTGCGCCGTGAAAATAGTTGGCAACCGGAGCTATTGCGCGAAGGTATCACCGAATTATCCGCCAACAGTGGTGAAACCTGGTCCTGCGTTATTGACGATGAAGAAAAATACCTCTATACAAGAAATCACCTGGGAATCTTCGTACGTATCAATCTGACTGAAAAAGATGATAGCGGACAGTACAAAGTAGAAAAACTCCTTGAACACCGCTGGGACTTTGAAGCTTGGGTTTCCGACCATTGTAGCTATCTGGCTTATAGCCGTGTAGAAGATTGCTTCTATTTTGCAGAAGACAGGACACATGCTGTATACCGGATTAAGCAGAACGCCGACGGCACATGGTCGGACGAAAGATATGCCGGAAACGGCTGGCCTAACCAAACCAATACGGAAGGTTATCGGGAAGACATACAGTTTGCCTGGCCAAATGGAGTAACTGTTGACAATGAAGGCAACATATATGTAGTAAACGCAGGCGGACAATCCATCCGAAAAATATCCTACCCGGATGGCTACGTAACAATTGCTGCCGGCGGCACCATGTCGGGCGAAACTGAAACAGACGGACTTCCACTGGAATGTACATTCCTATACCCCAAAGATATAGCTATGGATTCTGAAGAAAACTTCTATATAGCCGGAGGTGCAGGATTGAATGTGCGTAAACTCGCTATAGAATAAACTCCTTCCCGTAAATCAATAAATAAACTAATATATGAAAAATAGATTTTTCCTTATACTTTCATTCCTATTGCTTGCAAGTGTGCTTCCACTTGCCGCACAGAATGGTTTCACCGTATCCGGTATTGTGATGACGGAGCAAGGTGAAGAATTACCCGGTGTTACGATTCAATATAAAAACAATCCTTCCAAAGGAGCTATCACGGATGTTGATGGTAATTTCCGCATGGACAATGTTCCCGCCAATACAGTATTGGTGTTTACCTACATAGGTTATGCACCCCAGGAACTGGTGGTAAACGGAAATAAAACCAAGCAAAAGATTGCACTGAAAGAAATTGTAAATGAGACCGATGAGGTAGTGATTGTAGGTCGTGGTACTCAACGTAAAATCTCGGTAGTAGGTGCGGTAACTAACGTAAAGGCATCTGATTTACAAGTTCCTTCATCCTCGGTAACAAACATGTTGGGAGGTCGTGTACCGGGCATCATTGCCGTAACCCGAAGCGGTGAGCCTGGCAATGACTTTTCTGAATTCTGGATTCGTGGTATCAGTACTTTCGGTGCAGGTGCATCCGCTTTAGTGTTAATTGACGGTGTAGAAGGCGACCTGAATATACTTGATCCTGCCGATATTGAAAGCTTCACCATCCTGAAAGATGCTTCCTCTACAGCTGTATATGGTGTACGCGGTGCCAACGGTGTGGTACTCGTTACAACAAAGCGCGGTAAATCGGGTAAACTGAATATCAGTGTGAAAAGTAATGTCGGGCTTTCCTATTCTGCACGCAATCCCGAATATGTGGACGGACATACATACGCACAACTGGCCAACGAAGCCTCCGTTGTACGAGGTGGACGTCCTGTATATAGTAATGCCGAGTTAAACCTGATAGAAACAGGACTGGACCCGGATTTATATCCCAATGTAAACTGGCGCGATGTCATGCTGAAAGATTATGTATGGAACAATCAGCATCACATCAGTATCAATGGTGGTGGAACGAATGCACGTTACTACATGAGTGTGGGCCTCCAACACAAGGATGCCATCTATAAGCAAGATAAAGGAATTAAAAACTATGATAATAGTGTAGGTTATAATAAATACAATTTCCGCGCAAATATCGATGCTAACCTAACCAAAAGTACTATTATTGAGCTGGGCTTATCAACAGAGATTGTAACCAACTCTTTCCCCGGATATGCCAATGATACGAAAGCCTTGTGGCAAACACAAGCCAACCTGACCCCTGTGACCGTTCCGGTACTTTATTCGGATGGTTCGCTTCCAGCCTACGGTGCCAGTGCTGACCAACAGAACCCATATATCTTACTAAACTATACAGGTTATAAGAAGAGAAATGAAACGACAAGCAGTATCCGCCTACGCCTTGAACAAGATTTTGACCAATGGATAAAAGGTCTGAAGGCGGAAGCCACCATGTCAATCAATACTTTTTCTTCCCTCTTACAGTCTCAGACAAAAACTCCCGCACTCTATTATGCTCAAGGAAGAAACAGAGATGGCTCTTTGAACCTGATAGAAAAGGTCGCTAGAACAGACGATAAATACGAATCTACCAATTCAACCACACGGAAAATCTATTTCGATGCCCGTATAAATTACAACCGTTTATTCAACGAACAGCATCGCGTAACCGGATTACTTGATTTCTATATGGAAGACTTCATTACCGGTGAAGCACAAACACTTATTGCATCCATTCCTAAAAGATACACAGGTTTAGCCGGCCGTGCCACTTATGCTTATAAAGACACTTACTTCTTGGAAGGAAACATCGGCTATACCGGTTCAGAAGCATTTGAAAAAGGACAAAAATTCGGTGTATTCCCTGCAATCTCAGCAGGTTGGGTGCCCACACAATATGAATGGGTACAGAAGAATCTGCCTTTCATCAACTTTTTTAAAATCAGAGCTTCTTATGGTATCGTAGGTAACGACCGACTTACCAATGATAACAGCATACGCTTTCCGTTCCTTTCCACCATGAAAGAAGGTAGCGGAGCAGGTATCTGGGGAAGCGGTCAAACTATTTATGAAGACCAGGAGGCTTCTCAGAATCTGCGTTGGGAGAAAGCCAAGAAGGTCGACATAGGTATTGACGGACAGTTATTTAATAATAGCGTAGACTTTACTATCGACTTCTTTAGCGAACGCCGTACAGGCATCTTCCAACAGCGTGCCAGTATCCCTGACGAAATGGGATTAGCTACATTACCTTGGGCAAATGTAGGTGAAATGAAAAGCTGGGGAGCTGATGGCAACATCTCATATACCTATCGATTCAAAAATGATATGAGTCTGACAGGCCGTGCTAACTTCACTTACTCTAACAACAAACTGCTTGAATACGAACAAAGTGGTATCAAATACCCCTATCAAGCATGGAGAGGAACACCTTGGGGGACTCAACGAGGACTGGTGGCCTTAGGATTATTTAAAGACCAGGCAGACATTGATGCAAGTCCCAAACAGACTTTCACAAGCAATGTAATGCCAGGAGACATCAAATACAAAGATATCAATGGAGACGGCAAAATTGACAGTTACGATGAAGTACCTATCTGTTATTCTAACGTACCACGCCTGCAATACGGATTCGGTTTGGAATTTCATTGGAAAAGACTAACCGTAAGTGCCCTGCTTGAAGGAGTAGGTCAAGTAAACTTCCTGTATGGAGGAAACGGCTTCCACCCTTTCAACGGTGGACAAACAGGAAACATACTCAGCATTGTGGCAGATGCCAGCAATCGTTGGACACCGGCTTCCTATTCCGGAACCAAGGACACGGAAAATCCAAACGCGCGTTTCCCACGTCTCACTTATGGAGAGAATAAAAACAATAATCAGGCATCCACATTCTGGATTGCAGACGGATCTTATGTACGTTTGAAGAATGTACAAATTATGTATGACATCACTCTACCATGCTTCAAGAAAATCGGTTTGCAAGGCTGTCAGATCAGTTTGATCGGTGATAATCTTCACTGCTGGGACAAAATTAAATTATGGGATCCAGCACAAGCGTCTGACAACGGTGCGGTATACCCACTACAACGCGTATTCACCATACAGGCAAATCTTCAATTCTAATATAAAAAACGAAATCATTATGAATACTAAATATACATTTAAAGCTCTTCTTTGCAGTATGTTCATTTGGGCGGGAGTAAGTCTTGGATTAAGCTCATGCGAGTCTTATCTGGATGTAGATTCCTACTTTTATGATCAAACTAATATCGACTCTATCTTCCAGAGCAAAGTACGTGTCAACGAATATATTAATGGAATTGCCACTAAACTTCCGAATGAGAGTAAACTGTTCACTGAATCTTCCTTCCCATTCGGTATGGCCTCCGATGAATGTTTTGCCTCTTGGCCAGAGGATTATGGCGATAGTGGTAACCGACATTCTGCAATGGCATTATTATTAGGAAACGAAACACCGCAAAGTGCACACTATAATAATTGGGTAACTTTCTACCAAGGCATTCGTAAAGCCAACATTGTACTAACCCGCATCAATGAGTGCAAAGAGCTATCGGATATGGAACGTCGTGACTATACAGGCCGCGCTTACTTCCTGCGTGGTTATTTTTACTTCAGTTTGCTACGCCAATATGGCCCCGTGCCCATTGTTCCAGACAAACCTTTTGATGCCGATACTCCGTCTGAAGAAGCTTCAGTAGAGCGAAACACTTATGATGAATGTGTAGATTATATTTGCAATGATATGGAAAAAGCATCAGAATTCCTTCAAGAAACCCGTACACAGCAGTTCCAAAATATTCCGACAAAAGGTGCAGCATTAGCTGTCATTTCGCGTTTGCGCCTTTATGCCGCAAGTCCATGGTATAACGGTAACAACCGATATACAGACTGGAAAACCTCGGATGGACGAAACTATATCTCTCCAACCAACGACAACTCTAAATGGGGGAAGGCCGCCGTAGCTGCAAAACGTGTCATCAATATGGATAAATACAAACTTTATACGACTGCGCGTACAGAAAGAACTCAAAAACTTCCGACCAACATTCCACAGGAAAGTTATCCCAATGGAGCTGGTAACATTGATCCTTACGCATCGTATAAGACCTTGTTCGACGGTTCTGTCAATGCAGAGTTAATCCCAGAATACATTTATTATTGTGATGCCATAACTGGTGGAGACTCCCCACAGTGGTTAGCAACACCAACTGCCTTAGGAGGTGCCAACGGTATAAATCTCTGTATGGATTTGATTGATTCCTACAAAATGATAGATGGATATGACATTCACCATTCCAGCGCAAACTATCCTTACCCTGATGCTTCTCATGCAGGTGATCCGATAGATATTGCTTACAGAGTATCTGACGGCTATACCGTGGATGGCAATGTAGCCAAAGTAGATGCCTACCGTGAACCTCGCTTTTACGCAACCATAGGATATAATCATTGTATCTGGCCTGGTACCTCTTATGTGGGCAATGACCCGGTGACCAATGTGGAAGTGACTTATTACTCTGATGGTAATGCAGGCCCCCTTCCCGAATATCCGGACAACTACAACCGTACAGGCTATACCCTCCGCAAATACATCAATCAGGAAGATAACATGAAAGGCTCCAGTCGTGCCAAAACATTTGCTGTATTCCGTTATGCGGAAATCCTCCTCAACTATGTAGAAGCTTTAAATGAATTGGAAGGAAGTTATACGGATGAAGCCACAGGTATCACCGTGGCCCGCAATACAGAAGAAATAAAGAAATATTTCAATATGATACGTTATCGCGCCGGCATGCCGGGTATTACCGATGCCGAACTGAACAGCAGAGACGACATGCGTGAAGCCATCAAGCTGGAACGTAAAGTGGAGTTTGCCCTCGAAGGACTTCGCTATCACGATTTACGCCGTTGGGGCGATGCGGACGCAGCTTATAATACAAAGATTATCGGTTGGAACACCAAAGCCAGAGTAAACAACCGTACCGGATTCTACACCCGTACAATATGGGATTCAGAGAGAATACAGAAGCGTGTATTTACACAGAAGATGTACTTCTTTCCCATCCCACAGACAACGTTGGATCATAATGCAAAACTGGTTCAGAATCCAGGCTGGTAATTAACTTCAATATTAAGACAATTATGAAAAAGCATATTTTATTTTCATTAGCGATAGGTTCACTCTTTATGCTCACCGGATGTGAGAACACCAATGTTTGGGAAGAGGAACAGTATATAAAACAAGCCTATCTGGTAGGTATCGGAGAAGAAGGAGCATTAGTGACCCGCAACGTCAACTATGCGGACGAAAGTGCAGAAACTTTCGTATCGGTAGGCACCAGCGGCTCATTGAATCCGGATGGGGACATTCACTGTACATTGATTGAAGATCCCTCAGGCATCACTTCTTACAATCAAAAATATAAATCGAGTACGGAAATCCAATATCAGGCACTTCCTACGGCTAATTACAACATATCTTCAATGAATGCAGTGATCCGTGCCGGAGAATCCTATACCCGCATACCTGTCGCCATCCACCCGGAAGGATTACATTGTGACTCCTTATACGCCCTTCCGCTGAAAATGGAATCTTGCAAGGAGTATCCCGTTGCACAAGCTGAAACAGTGGTTCTGTTCGCTATAAAGACCTACAACAACTACTCGGGGTACTACAATTACATCGGTACCAACAACGGAGCTTCCTTTAGTTTGATTCGTAATGCCGTTGCCGTAAACAAGAATACAATTCGTATTTATTATACAGGTACTGAGGAACTGGCAAGAGCGAAAGATACCGGACTCACCATTACAGTGAACGAAGATAACACACTCAGCCTTGCCGGATGGAAGAACCTGAATGTTACGGAGGGAAGCGGAAGCTACGATCCTCAAAACAAAACATTCAGCTTTGCATGCAAGGTGAATGGAAATGAAGTGGAAGCCTACTTAATATCGGCAACGGCAAGCGAAGAATAATCGTAGCCGGAAAGGATATATTAAAAACCACCACAGATTATACAGATAAAAACAGATACTTGCTCTTCAATATAAACAATCTGTGAGTATCAGTATAATCCGTGGTGAATTATTAATTACATAAATGAACTATTATCATGAGAGAAAAAAACATCAAAAGAGTGTTCATGTGTTGCCTCACCGCTTTGGCTGCTAATACCTATGCCCAGAATTTCAATTGGGTCAGCAGCACCGAAGGCAACACTTGGAAACAATCAAAAGTGAAATTACAATCGAGCGCCGGCCAAACCCCGCTTTTAGATATCAGCGGAACGGAAGAAGGCACCACATTCAAAGCATGGGGAACCACCTTTAACGAACTGTGCTGGGATGCCTTGAATATGCTCACCCGTGATGAACAGGATGACCTGTTGAAGAAAATGTTTTCCCCTGAAGGAGAACTTCGTTTCAACAGAGGCCGCATTTCGATGAATGCCAATGACTATGCCCGCGACTGGTATAGCTGCGATGAAGTATCAGGCGACTTCCAACTGAAGTATTTCAACATCAACCGTGATAAACTGGCTATTATCCCCTTTGTCCGTGCAGCGCAAAAGTATAATCCGGGTATGACTTTCTGGATGTCTCCCTGGTCACCTCCCAGCTGGATGAAAATAAACAATGACTATCCGGTTCGCAGCGACAGGACTAATAAGATGTCGCCTCTGTCTGATGTAGTACTCTATGAGGATAATACGGAGACACGCGATAACGTCTTCCCCCGGCAACTCGCAGTGAATGACTACATGATTCAGGACCCACGCTATCTGCAAACTTATGCCAACTTCTTCTGCAAATTCATTGATGCTTATAAAGAACAAGGAATTCCCATCGATATGATCATGTATCAGAATGAAGCATACAGCTATACTCCGTATCCCGGTTGTGCCTGGACTGCCGAGGGTACCGTACGTTTCAACGTAGAGTATCTGGCGCCTACATTAAAGAAACATCATCCGGAAGTAGCTCTCTACCTGGGTACTTTCAATACCAACCGCTATGACTATGTAGATAAGATACTCTCCGATTCACGCATGCCACAAAGTGTTCAAGGAGTTGGCTTTCAGTGGGAAGGAGGACAGATATTGCCTAAGATACGTGCCAAATATCCCCAGTACAAGTATATGCAGACAGAAAGCGAATGCGGTGGAGGTACCTTCGACTGGAGAGCGGGCGAACACACCTTCCATCTGATTAACCACTACCTGGGTAATGGCTGCGAAGAATACACCTTCTGGAACAGTACGCTTTGTGATAATGGTGAAAGTCCCTGGGGTTGGAAACAGAACGCTTTGATACATGTTGATTCAAAATCCCGTAAGGCAACTCTTACACCGGAGTATTATGCAGTAAGACATTATAGCCAGTTCGTAACACCCGGTTCACGCATTATAGCTTACAAGCCTTCAACAGAAGGAAGAACACCGGTCTTGGTAGTAGAAACTCCAGAAAAGAAAAAGGTAGTGATAGCCGGCAACTTTAACAATGAAGCCAAGAAAATAACCCTGAAATTAGACAACCGCTATCTGAATGTTGAGCTACAGCCACATTCGTTCAATACGTTCGAAGAGAAATAGATTGATAAAAGTAATCATTATCCGGGTAATCGTATCCGAATAATGATTACTTTTGCCACGAAATTCAATCGTAGTCATCATAAAAGGAGACAACTCACAATCATGGAAGAAGAACATCATTTTACAAACGCACCCTACAATTACCCCGTATGCCTCAACCGTCAGTGCCCCAAAGCATCTACCTGCCTGCGGCAACTGGTAGAGCAAGAAATGCCGGACAGCGTGGAATACTGGGTAATCATCAGCCCCAAATATCAGGCTAAACTGAAGGGTGCATGTCCCCACTATCGCTCCAGTAAAAAAGTGCGATATGCCAAAGGCTGCATGAATATCCTCGATAACCTGCCCCACAGACAAAGGCAACTCGCCATGATCGGTCTGGTGGAATACTTCAGCCGAAGAACCTATTACCGCATCCGCAAAGGCGAACGCCTCCTCAGCCCTGCCGAACAAAGGGACGTACAGAAAATCTTCAAACAGTGCGGTGCAACCGGGAAACAGGAGTTTGACGCTTACGTAGAAGACTACGAATGGTAACAATCTCCCCCATCTGCAGGTTAGCTACCTCCCATCTATAGATCCATGCTTTTGCCATGCCTATGGCACAACTTTGCCATGCCTATGGCACGACTGTGCCAAAGCGGTGGCAAGAATCAGGCACAACCCTACGGTTTCGGCAACGCCGCATTCCCGGCAGATTAAAGCTGCAAGGCAGCAAAATGATCAGGCAGGAGGAATACACACTCTCTTCTTAAACCAAACCCCAAACACAGGATCAGCAAGTGTGACTCTTAGTCCGTCTATCTCTATCAGCTCTTTCTGCAACAAAGCATTTTTCAGACGGATAATATTGGCCGAAGTACCTAAATTATACTTTTGCAGCACCTCTTTACGGCTGAATCCTGAATCGGCTCCATCAATAATAGCCCGCAGGAAATTCATTTGATAAGATGAAAGGGATTCTATTTCATTCTGGAACAAGATGTTGTTTTGATCCAACAAATCTTCTAAAGCAGCTGAAAGCTGAGTATCGGTAGCAGCACCGGCAGTGTGTATCCAAAGTAACCAGGAAAGTTGCTGCACATAGGAGGAATGATTATCAACGAGCCTGCATATTTCTTCGGCCAAACCGGAGGAAATCTGTTTTCCGGTATCCGCAAAACGCCGGCAAATGTATTCCACCCAATACTTCGTTTCTATTTTAGTAAGATAGATAGCATCTCCGAATTTATAGAAGGGCAGGTTCCTCCTCTCAAAAAGTTCATTCATCAAGTGCTTCTTACTCCCAAAGAGGCAATAAGATACGTGCTGTTGCAATTGCCAAACGGTACGCAGTTTCTTTTGGAGAGTCTTGGAGTCCTCAAAGTCCGAAATCTGCTGGAACTCATCAATGCAAATTACAATCTGAATATCTTTCTCGCGAGCTATCTTCTCGGGCAGTTGCAAAATATCGGTTTCAAAACTATCACCTCTAACATATTCAAAGTTGATTGAGAAATCGTTCATCGGGTCTGTCCCAATAGAGATTTTAGGATTGATATGCGACAGGAAAAGTTTGGCATTCTCTATCCACTCATCCCATTTGGATGAGGTCTGCTTAAGTACGGAAGTGGCCCAAAGGCGATAAAATTCCTGCTCGGTTCGGCAGGAAAAGATGTCCATATACACAACCTTTCTTTTCGCGGTTTGAGCCATTTGGGCTACTTTTTTCACCAATGACGTTTTTCCCCACCTACGAGGAGAAATCAATATGGTATTTACACCATGTGTAAAGTTGAGAAGCAGACGCTCTGTTTCTTTTTCGCGGTCGGTAAAGTTTTCACCGGAGGTGGCTACACCAAATACAAATGGCTTTTCCATAATGCAAAAGTTTACTGTTATCTGCAAAATAAACGATTTATTTGATGATAAACAAGTTTGTTACAAACAAAGTTGTTTGTAACAAACTTGTTTGATAACATTATATCATTACCACCGCACCCCTTTACGGCTGTTTCAGATAATCCGAAGGCAACACTCCGAATTCCTCTTTAAAACATTGCCGGAAGTAAACCACGCTATTTATACCTACTTTGAACGCAACCTCGGATATATTATACCTGCCCTCCAGCAACAACCGCTCGGCATACCGCATCTTTATCTTACGGACATACTCATTAGTGGAAAGTCCCGTCAGCGCTTTCATCTTACGGTAAAGCGTAGATTTACTCATATACATATTGTCAGACAAGTAGCCGATATCAATCTTCTCGGACGACAGCCGGTCTTCTATCAGCTTGTTTATCTTCTCAAGAAATTCATTATCCAGCTTATTCATGGACTCTGCCAACTGGGCACGCTTCTCATCCAGACTGTGATGAGACGTCGAACCGGCAAAGCGTTCCGCCAGCAGCTTGCGCGATTCAAGCAAATTATTGATGCGGCTATGCAGAAGGGTAGCGCTGAAAGGCTTGGTCAGATAAGAGTCCGCTCCCACCTGGTATCCCTCTTCCTTATCTTGCAGAGAGTCTTTGGCAGTCAGCAGGATGATGGGAATATGGCTGGTGCGCACGTCTTCTTTCAGCTGCTTACACATCGTGATTCCGTTCATCACGGGCATCATGATATCGCTCACGATGATGTCGGGGATACAACTCAACGCTTGCTCTATTCCCAGTTCGCCGTTGGCGGCGGTCTTCACTTCAAAATCATCGGAGAAGGACTCGACGATATAGTTGCAAATGTCCTCATTGTCCTCCACAATCAGCAGAATACGCTTTCCACCGGACACTAATTCCGGAATCTCTTCCTTTTCCTCCTTTTCATCGGCCGGTTTCTCCGGTGAGTCGGTATGCAACACACCGGGATAGGTATTGCCCGTCAGCAGGCTGAAATAGAACGTGCTGCCTACGCCCAAAGTGCTTTCCGCCCTTATTTCCCCTTCGTGAAGGGTAACCAGATTCTTCACCAATGCCAAACCGATACCCGTACCGGAAGCCTGGTGATCACCGCCCTCCTGATAATAACGGTTAAAAATATGGGGCAATGAGTCGGGGCTGATGCCGTAACCGGTATCGCTGATTTTAATCTCGGTATAGTCAATGTTGTTCCGCACCACGTGATACAGGCCCAGTGTAATGATACCCTTTTCGGTATATTTAATCGCATTGGAGATCAGATTGTCCAGGATAATGGTCACCACTTCCTTATCAAAGTACAGGGACATATCCTCCTGTTCCAGTTCGATGTGGAACTCTATATCCGGTTTGCGGTTCAATTCCTTATATTTGAGGCCGACTTCATGCACCAGATTAGCGATATTGTCATGAGCCACACAGAGTTTCTTATTCTGCGTTTCCGTCTTTCTGAATTCCAGTATCTGATTTATCAGGTTCAGCAACCGGATGGCACTCTGATGAATCACCGATATCTTTTGGGAATCTTTGCTAGACAGTGAGTTACCTTTCTGCATATCTTCCAATGGTCCCAGTATCAGCGTCAGCGGTGTGCGGAGTTCGTGCGTGATGTTGGTATAAAAACGCAGACGCTCCTGGTTCAGTTCCTGCTCCTGCTCATGATTCTTCTTTTCCAGATCGTACAGAACTTCCATATCGAGTTTCTTCTTGTAAGCATAAAGAATGAGGAACAGGATGGCTCCACTCAACAATATATAGCTGCATTTCGCCCACCAGGTAAGCCACAAAGGCGGAACAATATGGATATCCAAAATAGTAACCTCATCCGACCATTCCTGGTTCTTGATACGGGTTTTTACCATGAAGTGATAATCACCGGGAGGCACATTGCGGAAGGTAACGTTATTGGGATCCGTCACCGTATACCATGCATCTTCCTGTCCTTTCAGCATATAGGCATACTCCACCTGGTTGACCAATGCATAGTTGCGTATATTAAAGGTTATATTAAAGCTATTCTGCATATACTTCAGCCTTACTTTCGACTGACCGTCAATACTGACCACCTCTTCATTGTCTCCCGCATTACCCAAAGGAGCAAATATCTTCATTTCCGTAATAACAGCCGCAGGAGACTCACGCTTTGCCAGAACAAAATCCGGATTAAAGCGGCAAAGTCCATTGATGGAACCGAAATAAATCTCTCCATTCTGATCCTTAGCTACACTGCCACTCATAAAATTTCCCATCGGCACATTATCCCAATGGTCATAGTTATAGAAAACATCCTTATCCCGCAACAGACAACTGATTCCTTTATTGGTGCTCACCCAGATATTATGGTTGGCATCTTCCGTTATAGCACGTATATGTGTATTGGTCAATCCTTCTTCACGGCGGTAAACCTTATATTCCCAATCGGATGGCGAGGAGAAACACACCAAACCTTCTCCTGTCCCGACCCATACATTCTTCCTGCTGTCTTCATAAATTGCATTGATGGTATTGGAAGGGAACAGGTTCTCCATATTAAAGAGCTTGATATCCTGCAATTCATCGTCTCCTATCCCCAGACCGCTCCCAAAAGAGCCTATCCACAGACGTCCCTGAGAGTCCTTCATAACGCACCGCACCAGATTATTCTCAAACTCATAATGTCCCACGATCTTCTTATCAGCCAGACTAACCTTGTAGATACCACGACTGGTACCAATCCACAGAATATGCCGATCGTCTTCATAGAACGAACGGATATCCTCATACTCTAATTCTTTAAGGAAGTTCCGGTGGAATATCTTTCTCTTCGCATCGTAATAATTCACTCCACCCATAAATAAGCCGAACCACAGATTATCTTCCGAGTCGCGCAGTGAAGCCAGCACAGAGTTTCCACTCATATCTTCAATCTCTTCCTGATAAACGGATACCCGTTTACCTTGATCAAAGACATTGATTCCTCCCCCATCTGTTCCAATCCACAATTTACCTTGGCTGTCCACACAAACGCTGCTTGCTGTTTTATTATTCAGGCGACTCATTGAATTCTGATTGGGAGAATAGTAATAACCGCTGAACAAAGGTGGCTCATAGCTTAAGAAGTTTATGCCACCGCCCCATACACCCGTCCAGATATTCTTGAATGAATCCTGAAAAATGCACCTCGTACTTGAATTAGAGAGACTGTATCCGTCATCTCCTTCCCTGATATAATGAAATTGAGTCTGTTCGGGTAGCAGGAACAAACGCTGCGATAAGTCCATTATGGCTATTCCGCCAAATTCCATAGCTATCCACAACTTATTCCCGTCAAGCTGCTTAATGTCGTAGATATAGTGCGAAAGATTCCCGTCTGAATTAAACTGGATGAAATTCTCTGATTCGGGATTAAACAATGCCAGACCTTTGTTTGTCCCTACCCAGATATTATTATTCAGATCCTTATATACGCATCTCACTTCATTACCCGGCAAGCTGTGCGGATCCCCCGGATCATGCACGAAGTTCTTCGCCCTCCTATCTTTAATGGAAAGAATACTAAAACCATTATGGACATGACCTACATATAACTTACCATTCCCCCCGTCAGCAACAGTCCAGATGTTATCACTGGCAAGCCCCGGTACATTTGCCGTATTATAATGAGAAAAGTGACCGGTTTCTTTATCGAAATATTCAATTCCTTTCCAATAAGTTGTCACCCATAGATTTCCATCAGCAGCGGCAATAACATTGGTTACGTCATCCGTAATGATACTTTCAGGCACAGCCTCATTATGCCGATAGAATGTAAAGGTGTCCTTTACATAATTATAAGCATTCAGCCCCGCCCTCTGTGTGCCAATCCATAAGATGGAATCCTTCGGATCATCCAGCAGGCAGTTCAGTTCATTCCCCGTAATGCCATAGCCGTTCTTTGTTTCATTCTTATAGTAAGTAATGAAGCGCGTTCCATCGAACTTATTCAAGCCCTCTTCTGTCGCAAACCATAAAAAGCCCTCCTTGTCCTGGGCTATACTGACCACATAGTTATTGGATAATCCCTTCTCAATTCCCAATTGCCTGACAGCATAAGGTTGTGCCGTCAGAAGGGCAGGTAACAACAGTAAGTAAAGTAATAATCTGCTTTTCATGACATCAATTTTCTATTGCAATCCAAAAATATAAATAAATTCTTTATTTCAGATACATAAATCGTTCATTGCAAGATTTACATCCCCTCACTGCAAGATTTATGCAGTCCAAGAAACTTAAGATAGCTTACATTTGTATCATCTAAAAGTGATATTTTAGTAAAGAATGTATCTAATTGTTTAACTTTAAAAGTAATATGTATGAAGAAGCATTTATTCAATGCTGCCCTACTCTGGGCATTCTTATCACTGACTTTATGGACTACAGGATGTAGCGACGATGATGGCTATCCTGATGTGGACGGACAAGCACCTTCCATAGAAATGACACTCGAACACATTCAGACTGCAAATGGTCGCACATTTACATTGGAAGGAACGATTAAAGATGCTGATGGTATTTCAACCATTCAACTGCAATGTGCCGACCTGAACCTCAACAAAACAATCGATTTGATCGAGATTTATGAGAAACCTCTCGAAACTTACGAATTGAGCTACGACTTCAAAATTCAACCGGATGAAATCGGTGAACAGTTCACCGTAAAAGTTACCGTAACCGACGTAGGCGGACGTACTGTTTCACAAGATGTACTTGTAACGTTGGACGGAGACTTTGAAGACCCTGTATTCGTTATTGCACCCGAAAAGGGTGGTATGGTCACCGTATTGCTGAGAGAAGGTGAAATCCCTACACTCAACATGAATATCTCGATAACTGACGACCGCGGGCTGGATTATCTATTGGTAAATATCGAAGGCATCGAAGGATATGAAAACCTAAAAATAGATGCTGATGGCGAAAAAGCTTTTGAGCACTCATTCAACATCACAATGCCTAATGAAAAGAAGGACTATCCGATGACTCTTACCGCTGTCGACAAGACAGGAAAAAGCACAATGATAGAATGTACCGTATCTGTAACCGATGTGCAGGATTTCGAAAAGATGTATCTGGCAGACGTAGCTACCGAAACTGAACTAAACAGCGATGTATTCGGCGTACCGATGCGCATAGATCATGTGGGCGAATTCCAATATCAAGCTCTCTATTATTGCCAGAAAGCTAATACAGAAATCTTCTTCTTACCGCAGAAGACAAGTTTTTCTCCTGTTTGTTATGGTATTGATCCGACAGATGAAACCATGTTGACCGATGATCCGGCACTGGCTAAACCAATTGTACTGACTGAAGCTAATGTATACTATAAAATCAATATTAATATCTTGCTGAAGACGTATGAAATGGAAACTTATTCACTTGCAGAAGCTGTAGACCCATGGCCTGCAAGCATGAAATACGGCTTACCTACCATGGATAAATGGAACAACAACAGCGGTGAGATGATGGACTTTACGTTCGGTCTGACACCTGACAATCCTACCGGAGTAGTCTCTTTCAAACAGGATGCCACTAACCCGCACTTGTTCTACAATGAGCCTATGTCACTGACAGCAGGAGAATCAATGAACTTCATTATTCACAACTATCACACAGATCAATGGTGGAACTTTGTTCGCTGGTGCAGCGATACTGAAGAAGAGCCTGAAATATTCGGCTATTACACCGGAAGTGCATTTAAAAATTCCAATTACACCGGTCCCACTACAACACAAGATGTATGGTCTAAACCTAAAGTGACTGTAACAGGCACCTATCAATTCTGGTTTGATTCCCACCTGGGTAGAGCGAAATTAGTACGAGTAAATTAATCTAATAATAGTCTGACAAATGAGAAAGCAACTATTAATTGCATGTCTTTTGTTACTGTCAATATGCAGCTATGCACAACAGATAACAGTAAAAGGTATAGTGACTTCAGCTACCGATAAGGAACCTTTGATCGGAGCTACAATTCAAGTGAAAGGTAGTGGAACAGGCACCATCACAGGCATCGATGGTGATTATACACTGATGAATGTTCCTGCAAACGCCATACTTGTGTATTCTACCATCGGTTACCAGACACAAGAAATCAAAGTGAACGGACAGACCACCATCAACGTTGTGCTGTCGGAATCTGCCGAACTACTGGACGAAGTGGTGGTTATCGGATATGGTGCCGTGAAAAAGAGTGACCTGACCAGTTCCATCGCTACAGTAAAAGGCGATGAAATCACCGAAACTGTAACCGGTAACGCTATGGACGCCTTGCAAGGTAAGATCAACGGTGTACAAGTAACCAGCGGTGGTGGCCCGGGTACACAACCCAAAGTATTGATCCGTGGTGTAACTACGGTTAACGGAACCGATCCGCTCTACGTGGTAGATGGTATGCCGGTAGGTACGAACATCAACTTCCTAAACAGTAATGATATCCAGTCCATGGAAGTTCTAAAAGATGCTTCTGCAGCTGCTATCTACGGTACGCGTGCCTCTAACGGTGTAATCCTGATTACTACCAAGAAAGGTATTGCCGGAAAAACAAATATCAGTTTCAGTGCATCGGCAGGTTTCCAAACGTTGGCTAAGCCCAAGATGGCCAATGCTGCCGAATACAAAGAAGTGTTCAATACCCGCTATACAAATGATGGAGGTACCTCTATCTGGAATGACACCGGTGCCACTACCAATCCGAATGGTACCGACTGGTGGGATGAGGTAATCAATAAGACTGCTTTAGTACAGAATTACTCACTCAACATCTCCGGTGGTAATGACAAATTGGTTTATAATCTTAGCTTAGGTTATTTCCGTAACAATTCACAATACGACTACGGATACTGGGATAAAATCAATGCACGTCTCAATACGGAATATACCTTCAACAAATACGTGAAGATGGGTTTTGACATTGCACCGCGCGTAGAATCATGGGATGATACTCCCAACCTTTTCTCAGCTGCTATGTCCATGGACCCGACAACTCCTGTATTTAAACCACAAGATCAATGGGTGGACAATGAGTTTAACAACTATCAGCGTTCTTATAACAACCAGGAATGGAACCCAGCCGGTTCGTTGTCACGCCAGAATGGACATTCACGTGAAATGGGTGCCATTGTAAACACCTATTTACAAGTAAATCCGATTGAAAAGCTTACCTTACGTACACAATTCGGAGCCAATGCCCACTTCCGTCGCTCGGATGGATTCACGCCCGAATTCTATATCGACGCTTTGGAACAATCTACATTGAGTAATGTTTCCCGTGAGATGCAAGAATGGCTCGACTGGAACTGGACCAATACCGCAACTTATTCTGACACTTTTGCTTCAAAGCATAACATCAATATAATGGGTGGTTTCACTGCAGAACGTTTTGCATGGTTCCAGACCAAAGCTTCACGCGACGATGTGCCCAACAATATGGACATCATGCAGGAAGTAAATGCCGGTACACAGAATCAGAAAGGTGACGGTACTACCACCTACAACACGTTGATATCATACTTAGGACGTATCATGTATAACTATGATAACCGTTACTATGTGACAGCATCTATCCGTGCCGATGGTTCTTCCCGCTTCCCTAAAGGAAACAAGTATGCTATCTTCCCTGCGGTATCTGCTTCATGGCGTATCATCAGCGAAAGCTTTATGCAAGACCAGAAGGTATTCAGCAATCTGAAACTACGTGGTGGTTGGGGACGTGTAGGTAACCAGAACATCGACAACGATGCTACTCTTACCCTTCTGGGACAAGCTGACTATGTATTTGGTTCAACTCCCGTCCGTGTACCCGGTACCATGATATCAGGTGTAGGAAACAATCAGTTGCAATGGGAAACAGTAGAAGACTGGAACGTAGGTGTGGACATGTCATTCCTAAACTCTCGCCTAGGTGTAACTTTTGAATATTTCCAAAAGAAATCCAGCAACATGCTCTATCAGAAACAGAATATCTTCGCTATCGGTTATCCCGATTGGAACAGCACTGTATGGATGAACATCGGTAGTATGAAAGCCAGCGGTTGGGAATTAAGCCTGAACTGGCAGGATAAAGTATCTGATTTCTCTTACAATGTAGGTGTAAACCTTTCAGCTGTAAAAAACAGAGCTATCAAATTCTCTGGAGACGGACCTATTCAGACAGGTGGGTTCAATAGTGATCAGATCATCCGTAACGAAGACGGCGGTTTAATTTCACGGTTCTACGGCTACGTGGCAGATGGTATCTTCCAAAACTGGAGCGAGGTATATGCTCATACCAACGAACATGGAAAACAGATACAGGATAAAGCACAGCCAGGTGATATCCGCTTCAAAGACTTAAATCATGACGGTGTACTGGACGAAAACGATAAGACATGGATCGGTAACCCTTATCCAGACCTTATGGTAGGTTTGAATCTGGGCTTCAATTACAAGAACTTCGACTTCACAGCCAACTTCTACGGAACACTCGGCAACGATATCTTTAATAAAACCAAAGGATTATATTCCGGTGTAAGCGGACAGAACGTATGGGCAGGTACGCTGGAAAAAGCATGGCATGGCGAAGGTACCAGCAATGACATTCCACGCTTGTCATACAACGACCTGAATCAGAACTATACACGCGTATCCAGCTTCTTTGTAGAAGATGGTTCGTACATGCGATGCAAACTACTCCAGGTAGGCTATACTCTTCCCAAGAAGCTGTTGCGTGGAACAGAGTTGCGTCTTTCATTCTCAGCACAGAATCCGTTCACTATCACCGGTTATTCAGGTATGGACCCCGAACGTCCGCAAATTGGTAATGATGGAAGTGTAATCGAAACAGGTATCGATGGCATTGCCTATCCCAACCCACGTACATTCTTGTTTGGTATTGACTTTAAATTTTAATCCTTGATAACAATGAAACAGATATTAGCAATATTGACATTGATTGCCTCGCTGACATTCACCTCTTGCGAGGACTTCCTGACCGAGGAAGTGCGTGGGCAACAAAATCTCGACACCTATTTCCAAAGTGTAGAGGAAGCTGAGTCATTCATCACCGGTTGCTACCAGGCCATCACTTTCGGTGGCTGGTGGAACATCAATACGGTATGGTTACTTTCCGAAATGTGCAGCGATGACGGTTGGATGGGAAATACAACCCAAAGCCAGAGTGATTATATCTCTTTAGCACATTATCAGGGTACAGGACAGAGCAACGGAGCCATCTCAAACTTCTGGCAATACCGTTATAAAGGTATCTTACGCTGCAACGTAGCCGTAGAGCGCATCTCACAATCCGAATTCTCAGACGAAGACATGAAGAACCGCCTGATAGGCGAAGCCCGCTTCCTGCGTGGATATTTCTACTTCGAACTGGTAAGAAACTTTGGCGGTGTACCTCTCGTTACAAGCTTCCTGTTGCCCGAGGAGATACAAGGTATTACCCGTGCTTCTGCCGAAGATGTATATAAGTTCATCGAAGATGATCTGAAAGCTGCCGCCGACGCGTTGCCAAAACGTAGTGAATATGCTGCCACCGATATGGGGCGTGCTACCAGTGGTGCAGCTTTAGGCCTGCTAGGTAAAGTTTACCTCTATCAGGAAAAGTGGCAAGAAGCACATGATGTATTGAAAACTGTTATTGACAGCAAAGAGTACGAACTGCTTGATAACTTCGGTGACGTATGGAGTGTTGATCACAACAACAGTAAAGAGAGTCTGTTTGAAGTACAGTATATGTACGACGGTACTTATTCATTAGGTGGTTCACTGACAATAATCACTGGTGCACGTAATGGTCCCGGCGACGGATGGTCTTGGGGTCAGCCTACTGCCAACCTCGAACAGGCCTATATTGACGCAGGTGATACCGAACGTCTTCGCTGGACTATCATCAAAACCGGATGTACCGAGATTGCCGGTGAAGATAACTTCGATAAGTTCATTGAAAATAGCAAAGACATGGCTAATTACAAAACTTATATCGAGAAGTATGGTTGGGATCCGGATTGCTATATAATTGACCCTGCACAACATAAATCGGCACGTATCGTCCGCAAATATTTCGTGCCTATCGAAAAGCGTCCGGAAGTGTACAATACAGACAAGATTCCTTTGGATCACCGCATCTTGCGCTATGCCGATGTATTGCTGATGTATGCCGAAGCCTGCAACGAACTGGGTGATGACGCTACAGCACGTAAATACCTCAATGAAGTACGTAACCGCGTAAACCTGGAGGATGTAAAATCAAGCGGCAACGATCTCCGCAAAGATATCCGTTTGGAACGTCGTCTGGAATTAGCATGGGAACAAAACCGCTTGTATGACATCCGCCGCTGGACCGACGACAATGGCAAGAAGGTGATTTCCAATCTGCTGGGAACCAATGGTACTTTCGTTAAGTATAACACAGATGCCGCTACCCGCGACCTCTATGAATGGGAGAACCAGGGTGAAGCAAGTAATAAAGGTGCTGGCTTCGATGAAAACCGCGACATGGTATTCCCCATTCCTTTGTATGAAATCACAATGTCTAATGGTTCTATCGTTCAGAATCCGGGTTGGAATTAACCCCGGTGAATGTCTAAATAGAATTCTTCAATAGATCTTTATACTCTGTCGCGGATAGTTTCATAATAGATTATCCGCGACAGTCTTTTTTTAAACCATCGAATATTTATGAAACTAAAATATTATTTCACTCTGCTGTCCCTGCTTTCCTTTATGGCTTGCAGTGACGATTCTCCTTCTACACCCGATACCCCCGATCAACCGGATGTACCGAATAGTGTAGAGAAACTAGTCACCATTAATGCCGGAAAAACCTATCAGACTATCACAGGATTCGGTGCATCAGACTGCTGGAATCCTTCCTATGTAGGTAAATACTGGACCAACAGCCGTGACAAAATCACCGAATTACTCTTCTCTTCCGAAATCCAGGCAGGAAGCCCCAAAGGTATCGGTCTCTCCATGTGGCGTGTAAACCAGGGCGGTGGAACTGCCGAACAAGGTGATGCAAGCGGCATTACCGATAAATCCCGTCGCGCAGAGTCATACCTGACAAACGATTTGACCCTTGATTGGAATCGTTGCGAAGGACAACGTTATTTCCTGAACCGTGCTAAAGAGTTCGGTTGCGAAAGTATCGTCCTTTTCAGCAATACACCACCCGTACAATATACACAGAACGGCAAAGGTTTCTCCAACCAAGGAGGAGTATCAAACCTGAAAAACGATTGCTACGATGACTTTGCCGCTTACATAGGCGATGTAGCTCAATACTACATAGATAAAGGTTATCCTGTGACGCACATCTCACCGGTCAACGAACCGCAATACAACTGGGATGGCGGACAAGAAGGAAGCGGCTGGACCAATGACGAAGTTGCCAGATTGGCCCGCGAACTGGATGATGCCTTAACCGAACGTAATTTGTCTACCGATATCCTGCTCGGTGAATCGGGCGACTGGGAATACTTATATAAGACAAAAGACGATGCCAATCGCAGTAACGTTATGTCTGCCTTTTTCACTCCCGGCTCGTCTGCTTATGTAGGTGACTTAAATCATGTAAAGAAACTAATCTGCGGTCATAGCTACTGGACCGATGGCACTTGGGACGGTATGCGCAGCGTACGTAAGCAGGTGGCACAAGCAGCAACACAATATGGTGTAGATATATGGCAAAGTGAATGGAGCATGCTGGGAGACAACTACAGCAACACAGAATTTGTAGGATATGACAATGCTACAGAAATGGATATCGCATTTTATATGTCGAGAGTGATACACAATGACCTTACTGTAGCAGGAGTATCTTCATGGAGCTACTGGACTTCCATGGACGTAGCCCGTTGGGGACATAAAAACCGTTTTCTTCTGATATCCCTCGTACCCGGTGGAGGAATCAACGACAATAATGACAACATAGAAAAAGAAGGTACCTTCCAACCCACTTCCACCCTTTGGGTATTAGGTAATTACAGCCTGTTCATCCGCCCCGGATACCAACGTATCAACATGCAGCTGACCGAATCGCTCAACTTCTTTGGATCAGCATGGCTATCCCCACAAGGAGATAAAATAGTAGCTGTTTTCACCAACATGTCCAGCAAGAATGTCCGCCTGAGCGAAACTCATGAAGGATGGAGCAACGAAGCTACGTCAATCCGGACCTACACCACTACCAATAGCAAAAAACTGACAGAAGCCACCGTATCTGCCGGAGAATCTGTACTTTTGGAAGCGGAAAGTGTAACCACAGTAGTGTATAATCTAAAATAATCACCCAAAATGAAAAACGCTATATTCACGCTGGCTGTACTCATGACAATCCTGCTCACCGACCTTCCGGCACAGGCGCAGGTTTCATTTGGTAATGCCACCAAATTCAATGAAGACTGGCTCTTCCAACTGACCGATGACTCAACCATTGTAAATCCCGCTTTCAATGACAGCGAATGGCGCAAACTCAGATTGCCGCATGATTGGTCCATTGAAGGACAACTTTCACCTTCTTTAGCAAGTTGCACCGGCTACTTACCTGGCGGAATTGGCTGGTATCGCAAACATTTCAAAATCACAGATGACGCTCCACGCCATTATATCTATTTCGAAGGAGTGTACAACCGTAGTGAAGTTTATCTGAACGGACATCTGCTGGGTAAACGTCCTAACGGTTATATCTCATTTCTCTACGACATGACCCCTTATCTGAAAGAGGGGGACAATGTGTTGAGTGTACGTGTGGACCATAGCCGCTATGCTGATTCCCGTTGGTATACAGGATCAGGCATATATCGTGACGTATGGCTAATTGCCGCTTCCGAAATACACCTGGCACAATGGGGTACAGGTTGGCATACAACTTCTCTAACCGACCGGCAAGCCACCATAGCCGTCAATATGGAGGTACAGAAGCACATGGCTACCAGCGACAGACTTGAACTTTCGGCTACACTATACGACGCTGCCGGCAAACAAGTAGCGCAACGCCGCACTCGTGTTTCTGACAGTAAAAAAGGTATTACTAAAGAAAATCTCACACTGAAAATAACTAAACCCCACCGTTGGAATCTGGACGATCCTTACCTTTATACACTAAAAACGGAATTGCTCAGCAATGGAAAACGTATCGATGGATGTGAAACTAAGATAGGGCTTCGTACACTGAAGTTTGATCCTAATAAAGGATTTGCGCTCAATGACAACTGGATGAAGGTCAAGGGTGTATGCCTGCATCATGATGCCGGTGTACTCGGTGCTGTAGTACCTCCGGAAGTATGGGAGCGTCGTTTGAACAATCTGAAAGAGATAGGTGTAAATGCCATACGCATGAGCCACAATCCACAGGCTCCCGTCGTATATGATCTATGCGACCGACTGGGACTTCTCATCATGGATGAAGCATCCGATGAATGGGAATTCCCGAAACGTAAATGGATAAAAGGCTGGAATAAAGGTGAACCCGCCTATGACGGTTCTTTCGATTTCTTCGAAGAATGGATTGAACAGGATGTAACCGACATGGTACGCCGTGACCGCAATCATCCCTCCATTTTCATGTGGAGTATTGGTAATGAAGTAGATTATCCGAATGATCCTTACTCACATCCCATTCTTGACGGATCCACCATCAATCAACCCATGTTTGGCGGTTACAAACCGGATGCTCCTGATGCTATGCGTATCGGAAAGATAGCCAAACGACTGGCTGCATGCGTCCGTGCTGTCGATACGTCCCGTCCCGTAACGGGAGCACTGGCAGGAGTTGTCATGTCCAATCAAACTGAATATCCCGAAGCCATCGACGTAGTAGGATACAACTATACTGAAAACCGTTATGATGAAGATCATGCCACCTACCCCGACCGGATCATTTATGGTAGCGAAAACGGTTCCGGTCTCGAAGCCTGGTATGCCGTAAAGGATAAAGAATTCATCTTCGGACAATTCATCTGGACGGGTACCGACTATCTCGGTGAATCGGGTGCATGGCCCTCACGCGGACTATATACCGGATTGCTCGACTTTGGCAGTTTCCCCAAACCCCGCGGACACTTCCGTGCTTCTTTATGGTGCGAAAAACCGGTTACTTATGTGGGTACTTATCCCATACCGAATCATTTTAAAAACTCCAGACGCACCTTCCTGTCGCCCGATGCATGGGATATCTGGAACTATGATCCCGGTCAGGAAATACGTGTAGTCTGCTATACCAATGCCCCACAAGCACGTCTGTTACTTGATGGGAAAGTGGTAGGTGAAATGAAACCTTATGATGAAAAGACAGGTATCATCTACTGGGATATTCCCTATCAGGCAGGTGAATTGAAAGCCGAAGGCTGCGATAAAGACGGAAATATATTGTCCAGCTATTCCATCAAAACCTCCGGTCGTCCCTACGCTCTCCGTATAAGTGCCGATCGTACCAGTCTATCTTGCAACCGCGCTACAGCGCATCTCATTGTAGAAGTGATAGATGAAAAGGGGGTCGTAGTGAAATTAGGCGATAATGACATTACTTGTACCATCGAAGGGCCGGCACATTTACTGGGACTTGAAGGTTCCGATAACAGCGACATGAGTGACTACACCGATAATCACCATCGTGCCTTCCACGGACGTCTGCTTACCTACATACAGACCATGGGTGAGAAAGGTCAGATTCGTGTGAAGTTTACTTCGCCACTTTTACAAGGAACAGAGATTGTCTTGAATGCTAAATAATCCTCTAAAAACAAATATTTATATGAAATACAAAGTATTATTACTCGCCCTCTCCGCAATAACTACTTCGTGTTCACCACAAGCAGATATAAACTATCAGATTATTCCCGAACAGCCTCAGCAAACCATGGATCATTTCAGTGCTTCGGATGCCTGGAGCATGCACATCATAGGCAAATGGCCTCAGGAGAAACAGGACCAAGTAGCCGACTGGTTGTTCAGTATTGACAATGACGCTAACGGAAAGCCCAAAGGAATCGGGCTTTCTCTCTGGCGCTTCAATGTAGGTGCAGGAAGCACAGAACAGGGCGAAGCCAGTCAGATAGGCTCCCCTTGGATGCGTACCGAATGTTTCCTGCAACCGGACGGAAGCTATGACTGGGACAAGCAACAGGGACAGCGTAATTTCCTCCGGTTAGCAAAGGAACGTGGAGTCAATAAATTCCTTGCTTTCCTAAACTCTCCACCCGTTTATTTCACTCAAAACGGGCTTGCCACCAACACTGGACGTGACGGCACACTGAATCTGAAAGCGGAACATTATGAAGATTTCGCCCGCTTTCTGGCAAATGTGATAAAAGGAGTTGAAAAGAAAGACGGCATTAAGTTCGATTACCTCTCCCCTTTCAACGAACCGGACGGACACTGGAATTGGATAGGTCCCAAACAAGAAGGCACCCCGGCAACAAAGAAAGAAATTGCCCGTGCCGTACGCCTCATCAGCAAAGAGTTTGTGAAAGAGGGTATCGATACGGAAATCACCATCTGCGAAGCGTCAGACTATCGTTGTATGTTCTCCACACACATGACAAACCATGAACGTGGATACGAAATACAATCTTTCTTCTGTCCCGACAGTGTAGATACTTATCTGGGAAATACCCCGAATGTCCCCCACCTCATTGCAGGACACAGCTATTGGACCAATACGCCTTTAAAAAGTCTGAGAGATTACCGTCGTCAGTTACGTGATACACTGGACAAATACAAAGTCGACTTCTGGCAAACGGAAACCTGCATTATGGGGAACGATGAAGAAATTGGCGGAGGCGGTGGATTTGATCATACAATGAAAACAGCCCTCTATGTGGCCCGTATCATTCATCACGATATTGTTTATGCAGGAGCACGTAGCTGGCAGTGGTGGCGTGCCATAGGAGGTGACTACAAGGACGGATTGCTACGCGAATACACTGATCCCGATCTTCATGACGGTAAAGTGGAAGACTCCAAATTATTATGGATATTAGGTAATTACAGCCGCTTTATACGTCCGGGAGCTGTACGCATGTCTATTAAGGCAACAGACAAATCCGGACAGGTAATCCCGGAAGGAGATACTGATCCCCAAGGGCTCATGTGTTCTGCTTATCAGAATACAAACGGACAATGGGTAATGGTAGTTATCAACTACGCTGATCAGGAGAAAAATTTCACTTTCAACGTGGATGGTCCCAAAGTAAAGTCATGGCAAGGCTACCGTACCTCAGATGAAGCGGATGAAGATCTTCTACCCATTAAGAAACTGAAAAATGAACAGATAGCAGTGATTCCTGCACGTTCCGTTATCACTTTTGTTTCTCAGGATTAAGAGAGTTCACCACAGAGTGACACAGAGTATCACTCTGTGGCGAACCCTTATTCTTCCAGCCGGCCAAATTCCTCGCAGACATTCAAACGATGAATATCTACCACTGCACTTATTTCTCCCATCTTCCCTAACAATGCTTCCGCACCATTCTGAATCTTGAAGTTGACTTCTTCTTCGTACAGTGGAATCATCTGATAGAAATTCACTTCTTCTCCATTAGGCAATTGGCAAACAGCAGCTCCTTCTCCCACATTCTCCGGATTGATCAATAATACACTGGAAAGCTGAGTATTCTCTGCAAACGGTTTCCCGTTGGGTACAGAATGTCCCCAACCTAACCAGGAGTCCTCTTCTAACGGCAGACGGGCAAGTATCTTCAGCCAACGTAGCGGCCAGTAATTCTTTTCTTCATGGTCAGAAATATTCCAGTCGGCAGGTAAATATACCACTATCTCCGCACGCTCCAGCTTATACTCAGCCAGTTCCTTGGGCACATTCATCCGATGGGCACCCATGCCCGATGTGACCAGCGTGTAATAATTCCTTTCAGCCGTCGGCTCGACAATAAAGATATCCACATGGATATCCGGTGAAGCGATCTCATGGAACACATGATCCGAATGACCGAAGAACTTGTCAATATGCGCTTCAAGAGCATCCAATTCCTCCTCTTCGTACATCTCAGGATGAGGCAAAACACCATTCTTACAATTTTCAATGTATTCCTTCGCATCTTCATCGCTGGGGTCCAATTCCAATGAATGCTCAAAGGCTTTCTGTGCCTTATCCAGTTGATTCAGATAATAATAAGCATAACCCAGTCGATAGAACCAAAGCGCGTCTTCCTTACATTCTTCCTTTACTGAAAGAAGCTGTTCAATGGCTTCATTATAATTCCCCTGATTATTGTACGAGCGCGCCAAAAGCCCCGTCAATTCCGCAGTCCTCTCCTCTTCAGGAACTTCCAGAATGGCGTCAATTATCTTCTGCTCCTCATCGTCCGCATTCCACTGTTCTATTTGCTGGAGCAATTTATCATGCTTGTTCGTTTTAGTAGCAGTCAGATGATCGATAAAGTCGGCTGAAAAGCACATTGCTTCATCCTTTCCCTCGCACGAAAGAGTAAACAGGGTGAACTGATGCTCAGTGATAATCTGGCATTGGCACACATATTCATCATTGGCTTCCTCTTCTTCTCCACCCAGATCATAAAGCCTGCACTTACCGTTTTCAAAAAACTTCTCCTCAATCAGCACATTCTCATCGTCTTCCAGATAGTCCGCTTCGTCATCGGGCATAGAATATGCCGACATTCGCACTACATGCCAATTCTCGTCTTCTCCATCATAATACCCGCGAGAATCATCCTCTTCAAAATAAAGGTAATTACCCGGAAGATCAAACTTTAGATTTCCTAATGTATAGGTCACTTTGTCCTTGCGATAACCAATTGGAAATTCACTTATGAAATCCGGCAATGCAGAAACATCTACCGGCTCTTTTTCCGCCAAACGACAAAGTAACAGATAGTCTTCTTTCGGGAAAGCAAGAGACGTATCCATTGCGGCAGCCTTCTCCAGGTTTTCTATAATGAACAAATTGATTTCCATATCTTCTTCGCTACGCGCGGAAGGCATAAAATAGCAATCTTCCCACAAGGCACTCAAAGCCGTATTCCGATAGAATAATGCATCACGCTCTTCATTATTCCACATGAAAAATTCGCTTGCCAACCTCTCGATACCTTCACCTTTTATCCGTTCGACTAAGTGCTCCGGACATATTCTTCCGAAAGGAGATACCACCGTTCCTTCTATCCCACGGGGCATGTACTTATTACAATCCCAACAAATGGCAGACATGCTGCAATTCTCCTTCATACGTTCACGGCAGAGTTCTACAATGGCGTTCAGCCAGTGATAGAAATGTTCGGAACGCATCCGCTCAAAATCCCTATGCTCATAATATTCCGTATCGTCCTCCACCTCAGTAGAGGAGTCTCTCAGTTCCACCAACTCGTCAACGATATCTATCGCAGCCTTATGAAAACCTGCTCCCAACAGGTTAGTCTGACAATCACCTATAACAGCTATATCATCTTCTTCCTGTTCATAATTGAAGAATATATTTCCTAAACGGCAGACTGATAATTCAGAATAATCTTCTGTATGATTGACAGATGCCGCGTGCCGGGCAGCAACTACATCCAACAATTTCTGAAATGAAGAAACGCTTTTGCATTTCGTTGTTAATCTGAAACCTATACTCATGATTGTGATATATTTATAGTTATAGATTCATTTTTATTCCTCAGACTCGTCATCCTCCGTTTCATACAGTCTGCACAAATCACTACCCTGATGGAAGTCGGAAAGATAGAAGTGATATTGGGGGAGAATGTGAATTCATAGTCTCCACCCAAGTTAAAATGCACATCCTCATCTATCAAATTCGTACCGGCGGTAACAAACTCAACAGCATCACCACCGTCAAGCTGCCCACGGTTCTCAACAATCCGGGAGAGCTCCTCCTCGTTATCGGTAAACCACTTCCAAAAGTCCTGCACCCGCTTCCGGAAAGGCAAAGCTTTTTCATATTCACCCAGGTTGTTATATGCACGTGCCAGCAAACCTGTAGCTTCAGAATCTCTTTCTTCAGGCGAAATCTGTCCTAACATATCAACAATTCTACCATGCTCGTCAGTTTCTGTCCAAGCATCAATTTGTTTCCTTAATGTTTCATCCATTATTCATTGTGGTTTAATGATGTCCAAAGATATAAAAACTCAGTTTATTCACTCTATAAACTGCCATAAAAAATTACAATTGGATAATGGCTATTTTATAGAAGCCATGACAAATTGCAAATTGTATTCTGTCAATTTGCTTCTCTAAATAACTTTTATTTAGTATTTATTCAGAAAGATACTCAAAAGATAAGACAAATGTCATTGTATCCACAAGAGGAAGAGCAAGAAGTACAAGTCTTTTCTTTATATTTTGAAGACTGTTTTTCAAGAAGAACGGACTATAAAAGCTGCATTGCTATCGTTCAGTTCGTAAACAGTCTTTTCAATATTGCTGTATATACGTATCCAAACAATCCGTAGCCGATAAAGTCAATTTTCCTTTTATACGTTGCTTTGCCTTCAGCACCGAACGGGGAGTTATATTGAAGAGAACTGCAATAGCCTTATTACCCAACCGGGCACGAACCAGGTAACATAACTTCAATTCCTGCATACTCAGTCCATATGAAGATAACGTCTCCGACAGGCAATCACCATACAGCATATCAATGACAGTAAACAGATTCGCCCACTCAGCCTCATCCCGGACAAGTCCGTAAGACGGATGCTGATGAAGACAAAGCAATTGCCCCATAGACACAAGCAGGGAAGAAGAACATTCAGCCAGTGCCGAGGCATTCTGATAGTCTTTCAGTTGTTTAGTTAATTGTTTATTGCGGAATAACAGACAGGCATTCCAGTTATCATGATAAGTTTCCATATTCAATTTCTCGTTCTTTTATGTTCCATATAATTTATATTCTCAATGCCGCCTCACTCTTCCGATTCAACGTCATCAGAATGTATAATATTACTCCCTGTATCCCAATTCTCTGCTATTTCCTCTACTTCCCTGCGCATCTCTTCAATAGCTGTAGAATGCACCTTAGGTTCTTTATTTAACACATTCCATTTCATCTCCCTAAACTTATCCTTGTCACGGTATGTAGGTTCCGAATAGAGTTTAGCCAACAAATAGTAAGGATAGATTCTGCCCGGCAGGCGACTGATAGAAATAAGAAAAAAAGCCTCGGCACATTTATATTCATGTAACGCCTGACAGTTCTTACCCATAATATTCAATATCATCGGATCATTACTATACAACCGTGCCTGATCCAGATATTCAAAAGATTCGTCATAGCGCCCAGATTTATGCAGACTATGGCCATATTCAAACAGGAATGCACCCTTCTTCCCCAAAGACGGATAAAGCTTTTCATAAGCCCTGTTGGCAGCTTCGTAAGCCCCCGAGCGATAGAGTATTCTCGCATTCATCCAGTCCCGGCAGGCGTCTTTTTCTTGCGTCCATTTTTCCGTATAGCCTCCGAGCCACACCACCAGACAAACACAAAGAACAAAGTACTTGCCAATTACATCACCTATCCCACAGGCAAGAAGCAAACATACAGCAGTTACGATGAAAGCCGGAAGATGCAGCGGATAGGAAGAAAAAGAAAATACAAGCAAGGAGATAAGGGCACCACAGATACCATAACGGTGGAGTCTCACTCCCATCCAAAGGCAACCAAAGATTACAAACAGCACCAGTATACACATAGCGATACCATACGCCAGGGCAAACTCCAGATACTCATTAAATGCATATTCAGGACTTCCTGCCACACGTTCTTCCCAAGCAGCATAGTTCCCTGAGGCAAAATATAAACTCTGAGCCTCACCATAAGCACAAGCGAATCCGGTAGGGCATCCCCACGGATGAGCAGCAATAGCCCGGCAAGTCATCTTCCACATGAACAGACGCCCCAATGCTGAATCGGGTTTCAAAAAGAACATTCCCGCAGCAGCCAGCGACAGAATTAAAAATATCCCGGTTCCCCATGAAACATAATGCTTCTTGTAGCGACGCCACAATATACTCCACTTCCGTTTGTCACGATTCATATATGCCACCCAAATACAGCTTATTGCCGCAGCTATCCAGGCGGAGCGGCTCATAGTGGAAGGCAATACGCAAAGAATAAGCATACCCGCTGCGGCAGCCGCACCTTTTTCTATTCTATAGCGCGCAGGTATCCCCTTCCAGCCACAAATGCGCAGATACAAATGGACACATACAGGCAGCACCATTGCCAGATATCCCCCATACGGACCGGGATTGAAAAAAGAACCTGTAAGTGCATAACGTGAATGACCGGAAACAGAAAATCCATAAAGCTGGCACAATCCCCACACTGCCTCAACAGCCCCTATAAGAACTAAACTCCACGCTACATAAACATAAAAATACGGAAATCCCAACGCATCTTCCCTGTAAGCCTTTCCAAACAACTGCAGGGAAGAAGCAATAAGAATGCATCCAGAAGAAAACAACACAGCCTTCCCTAACCAAATCCATTGCCCAACAGTTTCTCCGGAAGGAAGTTCGGGAGTTGTCGTACAAACAAGGCTCAATAAGGAACATATAGCCGCAAACAACAGTAAGACCATTACTGCTGTCTTTATTTTATAAGTTTGTATTTTTCCCATCTTCTTACATTAGCCAACTCTTTTCTTTATCATCTCATTCTATCTTTTTAAATGTCCTATCCCATCGAACCTTACCCGCACCCCTATCCACCGACTTCCATATCCGGACAGCCTTACCCACAATAAAAGGTTCCGGAAGCAAGCCCCAATAACGGGAATCTTGAGAATTCATAACCTTATCGCCTGCAACGAAATAATAGTTCTCTTTAAAACGGTAAGCATGAATCGCACTATCATTCTGTAAAACCGTATCACATGCAGGAAAAGTTTCTTTTTTTATTCCCATTCTATTACATTTCGATATAGGACAGTATGTTTAGGATTCATCTCTATCTCATCTCCTCTTACAAGAAGATAGAGAGGACCAAAACACACGATATCCCAGTCCACCAATCCATTATAAAAGTACCTTCTATAAGTTGTGCATTCTCAAATCCGAAAATTTACTCTATATAATACTTCATCAAAACAGAATGTAAATATTCATCAGTGAGTCGTTGATTCTCCTTTTGCGGAACAAACACATTATTAATCCTATCATTGTTAGACGAATATACAAATAAATATGGCATTCCGATATCAACTAATATAGAATCCAACACCTTACCCATATTATATATGCCAAAAGAAATCTTATTTATTTTTTTAAACCTCCTTGTGTAACCCAAGTTTTGAGAAGTAGTCAATAATACTATATTGGATAATCCAATGGAATCTTTATAAACATTCAATCTCTTTATTATACTATCTACGCAGACATCACAGTTCATTTCCGAATAACGTAATATAAGTGTATTGTCCGAGATAATATCAGATATTTTTTTCTCACGATACTGCAGATCAACAACATTCAAACCAGCACAAACCCTTGTTCCATTTAAAAGCATTTCACATGTTCTACTATCTTCCAATGCACCTAAATTTCCTAGTTTCACATCTGCTTCTGTCTTCAACTTATACAAGACAGCCTGAACTTCACGAGCCTTCTGAAATTGTATATAATTATAGAGATTACTAAAAGCTAGCACAACAAAAAGCAATCCAAACAATATGTATTCCTTCTTTTTCATAATCTCTACATTTTAAAATTGCATTTGAACAATACCGGATTTGCATCTTCATTTAGCTTCTCAACTATCGCATCCATTCTATTTTTAAAGGTAGCATTTGTACATTGATTTCTCACAGCATTCCAATTGAAAGATAAAATCTGTGCTTCCTGAAGAATACAAAATTGATTATCAACAGTAGTATAAAAATCTATGAATTTCAAATCACTCAGTGAACTCATTGTCATCCACCGCCCCACACTAATGTTCCCCTCTTGTTTATTATATATAAAATACCTGAAACCTTCATCGATATAATAACCAATTAAATAGTCCCTAGAATTTTGCATGTATTCAAACCCTTTTAAGTATTTATTCTTATGAACATACCTATAAAGCATTTCTTTATTAACATTCAATTCGTCAGGAAGATTCCTTGAAGTAAAATGTATAACATAAGAAGGATACACCATTTTCCTACCTAAGGTGTAAATAGTATCATTCAATGGGTAGATAAGCATAGCTGTATCATCGCATTTACTAGCATATCTTCTTAGCCCGTAAGCAGATTTATCAACACCATCTTCTTCAAATGGTAATTCCAGTGATATTCGTTCTAAAGTATTAAGGTTGAATTTTGAAAGATTATAGTTCCCTAATTTAGAGGGATAATAATTAGAAATTAGATAAGCAATCTCATCAAATGATACAATTTCCAAATGAGGCATATCATACGGAATCTCTCTATATGCATTACTATATAGATCATATGCAATATATTTGCTATTATAACGATCCTGAATAACAACAGAATCTCCTTTTAAGGTGAAATCTCCTAAAAAAGAGTACTCACCAGGCCCCCCTCCCTGTGTACCAATACTTTTTAGATATTTTCCCTCAGAAGTAAACACAAATATTTTTGCATTTGCTTTATCTGACACAAATATCTTATCCTGATAAAATTCTATTCTATTAATTTTCGATATCAGACACTCTTCAGTCGTTTCCAATGGAATAATTTCAATCGAATCATCCAGTATTTCTGATAAATCCAGATCTACTGAAAAATTTTCCGGATCTATTAAGATTTCCACTATATCACCCTGAATGGCTGTCTTTTGAGAACCTCCACTACAGCCCCCCAAAAAACTAATAATCAGAAATAAAACTAATAATTTCATAGCATATCCATTTATATTTTTGGAGCCAACTAAAAAGTTGGCCCCAATTCTATTAATAATATCTAGTACACCCATACGGAGTACAATCTCCTGAAAGACCTGCACAGTCTCCTTGTTCTCCGTCATACCCTACTTCCACAATATTAGGACTACCATCGCTATGATAACCCATAATTACTTTTTCAATCACAATACATCCTGATTTGTAGAGAGGACCACGTCCACCTGCAGATCCTTCGTCACTTGCTAACGCTTCTATTTTTAAGGAAGCTAAACCACATAACTCATTTCCAATACGCATATTAAGAGTGATGTTAATGGTAGCAATTAATACAATAATAACAATAATAAAATTTCTCTTTTTCATTTTGTTGTCTTTAAAATTAATATATTAATAAATCGTTTCTTTTTTTCGGATAAGAAACTTTCCGTAGAGCAAATAAATATTACTATATCCACTCTTTGCCTTAAAGTTTTTTTTAGTTTCCACAAACCTCCTTTCCCTAATTCATGAGTTAAGTCATTATTATTTAAAATCCGGTTTTATTCTATCTTTTTAAATATTCTTTTCCATCGCACTTTGCCCGTATCCCTATCCACCGACTTCCATATCCGAACAGCCTTACCCACAATAAAAGCTTCCGGAAGCAAGCCCCAATAACGGGAATCTTGAGAATTCATCACCTTATCACCTGCAACGAAGTAATAGTTCTCTTTAAAACGGTAAGCATGAATCGCACTATCATTCAGTAAAACCGTATCACCATGCAGGAAAAGTTTCTTTTTCTGTTCCCATTCTATCGCATTCCGATATAGAACGACATGCTTAGGGTTCATCTCTATCTCATCTCCTTTTGCAGGAAGATAGAGGGGGCCGAAGTTCACGATATTCCAGTCCACCAATCCATTATAAGGATACCCACTCATCACTATTCCATAATCTTTTTCTCTGCCATTTGCTACTATACGCATCAGTGCATCCTGTGACTCCACATTTCCCAACGACGTTTCACAACCACGCACCCAGTAGTGAGCCTTCTTGATCTCAAATGTATCCCCCGGCAAAGCCACGCATCGTTTTACATAGTAAGACATCAGGTTCAGGCCTATACTATCCCATTGTGCAGGATAGGGAAAATTAAAAACCAACACATCATTCCGCCGTATCTTTCCCAATCCCGGCAAACGGGAAATCTTGACTTCTTTCCCTTCAAGAGCATCCCAAATATTAAAAATACGTCCACCCATCACCCATTTATTCACCAAGATATTATCTCCGGCAAGCAGGGCAGGTTCCATTGAGTCGGAAGGAATCTTGAAAGTAGCGATACTGGTCACCTGAAGCAGTATCCATATCACCACTACTCCACAAGCTATCAAAAACAGGTTGAGGAACTTGTCAACAACCCAAGACGCCCCTTTCTTTTTCTTACCAGAACTGTTGTTTTCCATCTTTATATTCAAATATACGTTCATCCTTTCCACGGGTGTGATCTTTCAAATAGAGTAACGCACCTTCAGGAACTTTATAAAGCAAAGAATCGGAATGAGGACGTACCCTGCCTGCTGATGTCCACTCACCGTTATTATAATAGAAAAGTTCATACTCATCGTCCGTACGAATAAAATTATCACGATTGCGGGGAGTGAATACAATCTTTTCGATGCGTCGGGGAGCACCCAAATCAAGTCCTGACCAGCCCCCTGTAGGCTGGGCATAATCAAAGGAGGTATAAGGATCTCCGTCGAACACGTTTGTGTACTCATGGGAACCATCCAATCCGTTACCCCCCGGTGTACCGATAATTTTTCCTTTCAAGGGGATACTATCGGCAGCAGATGCATAGAAAGCAGCCTCCGAAATATTACAATAACTGTCTTTAGGACCATAGTAGCGAACATAACGGTAAGACCGGGCACTATTTACCC
>OLSH01000240.1_pt1 | contig 58204 bp, 53 predicted proteins | sample 1643221 | NCBI WGS metagenome assembly OLSH01 (sample SAMEA3136681, study PRJEB25190) | human gut metagenome | biome: human gut; feature: human-associated habitat; material: faeces | place: Austria | collected 2013 | reverse complement strand
GTCTTCGGGCGCGCGGGAAACCGCGCGCCGGGGCTTACACCTTAAGCAGTTTTACCGTGGCATCGATATCGATTTCGTCTTCCGAGAAGATCAGGGTTGTCCCCTGAAAGGTGGTGATCGCCAGCTTTTTCACCGAACGCATCTCTCCCGGCTGCACTGTGGATTTTGGCCGGATGCTGTTCATCAGCAGCCCGACCGACAGCACCGCGTTTTCTTTATCGACGCGGGTCTCGACCGGCTCCTCCTCATGGTACACCACATAGGATTTAATGGAGGTCAGCTTCAGCCGCTCGCCGGCAATATAGATATATTTGCTCTCCGGAATGACCTTCACCGCGTAGGCCGACAGCCCTTTATTGTTGGTGGTAGGTTCGAAAGTCACCGCCGCGTCTTTCTTGATAAGATCAGGATTGGCGACCTTAATCACGTGAAAATAACGATTTTCGCCGTTTTCATCTTTGATAAATCCAAAACCTTTATCTTTAAACCACGTTGTGATTGTTCCGTTCATCGCCATTACCGTATTACTCGTTGGTTAACACAAATTTTGCAGCGCGCAGTGTAAAGCACATTGCCTGTGCAGGCCATGCCTTTGCGATAAGTGTGGGTGATAAATGACGCCGCCGCGAGGGCGGATTGTGCGCCAGCATCGTGCCGGCGGCCAAAATGGGGTACTATCGCCAGCCACTCCTTCTTCGGGCCGCCTGATGTCCACCATTATCGATACCTTTGTCGCGCCGCCGTGCCGCGAACAGATCACCTTCTTGTATCAGGACGAACACCTGCTGTTGATCAATAAACCCGCCGGGCTGCTGAGCCTGTCGGGCAAAGATCCGCGCAACCTTGACTCCGTGCATCACCGGCTGGTTCAGCGCTTTCCGGGCTGCACCCTGGTGCACCGCCTGGACTTCGGTACCTCCGGTCTGATGGTGGTAGCCCGCAACAAAGACGTTAACGCCTTGCTGTGCCAACAGTTCAGCCAGCGCACGGTGGCAAAGGTCTATACGGCGCTGCTGTGCGGCCACCTGGCGGAAGATGAGGGGATAGTGGAGGCAGCAATCGCCAAAGATCCGGCCCGTTTCCCGCGCATGTCGCTCTGCGCCCGGCACGGCAAACCGGCGCGTTCGCGCTATCGGGTCATTGACCGCCTGTATCAGTCACGGGATGGGGAGAGGGCGCTGGCGTTAACCCGGGTGGCGCTTACCCCGGAGACCGGACGTACCCATCAGCTGCGCATCCACTGCCAGCTGCTGGGCTATCCGATCCTTGGCTGCGATTTGTACGGTGGCCGGGAGCTGCCCGGCACGGAACAGGCTCCGCGGCTGATGCTGCACGCCAGCGAACTGCGCTTTGTCCACCCCGTCAGCCATGAGCCGATGCATATCCAGCAGGCGAGCCCGTTCTGATCGCCCGCGGCGAGAGAACCGGGGTTACCACATCAGATCGTCGGGCACCTTAAAGTCGGCATACGGATCGTCTTCATCCTGCTCATCCTGACTCAGGGCGCTGTGCAACACGATGCTGCTGGCGTCGCGCTGGGCGATTTTCTCGGCCACCACCGCCGGAATAATCGCATATTCACCTTCGGGCTTGTTATCCACCGCCAGGCGGGCAATCGCCAGACGGCCGTTAATCAGCTGGGTCTGGGTGGTCTTGTCGACCATGATTTTTTTGATCAGATTATTATCGGTGAAGTTAAAGCCGATATCGCCCCGGGCGACCGTAATGCGGTTCATCTCGATCAACTGCTTCACCTGGGCTTTATACTCTTTCGCCAGCACCGCCTGCTTTTGCTGCTCGCTGAGCTGCTTATCGCGCTCCAGCTGAGCTTTTTTATTTTCTTCCACCGCTTCCCGGGCCTCACGGGCCTGAACGCGGGATTTTTTTGCCGTCCTCTGGACTTTAGCCATTTTTTTGCTGCTGACCAGGCCGGCTTTGAGCATCTGCTCTTGTAAGGTGAGTTTTGTCATCTGCGTGTCTGAAACTGAGGAAACATCTGCCCAGTATACCTGCATTGGCCGAAACGACGCCAGACTACCCACTGTTCGTTACCCCGATTAGCCTGACAGCCCCCCGCCGAAGCCGCGTTAACCCAGCCTCGCAGGCCCATCTTTCCCGTCCCCGGCGAAGGATCGTCGCCACCATTTTTGGCATGCCGACGATCCTTTTTTGTGATGGATTGTCTTTTTTGTGATCTGGATTGTAGTGCAATTTTTATTAATAGTACTACTATGTGTCACAGGCAAGGATGAACAGGTTCACGTTTGTACTACCAGACTGGGTGGAAACGCGCTGAACGGAGTAAAGTAACCGGGCATAACCCCGTTAAGGACACGCTATGAACCTGACTAAAACCGATCGGCTGATGGTGACCCTGGGCCGCCAGATTGTGAGCGGCAAATATCTTCCCGGCGCGGCGCTGCCGGCGGAGGCTGACCTGTGCGAGGAGTTTGCCACCTCCCGCAACATCATCCGCGAAGTCTTTCGCTCGCTGGAGGCGAAGCGCTTGATTGAGATGAAACGCTATCGCGGCGCCTTCGTCGCGCCGCGCAGCCAGTGGAATTTCCTCGACAGCGACGTATTGCAATGGGCGCTGGAACAGGATGAAGACCCGGGGCTCATCGCGGCGATGAGCGAAGTGCGTAATCTGGTGGAGCCGGCGATCGCCCGCTGGGCGGCAGAGCGGGCCACCTCCAGCGATCTGGCGCAGATTGAGGCGGCGCTGAATGACATGATCGCCAACAACCAGCAGCGCGATGCCTTTAATGAAGCCGACATTCGCTATCACGAAGCGGTGCTGGCGTCAGTGCATAACCCGGTGCTGCAGCAGCTCAGCGTGGCGATTAGCTCGCTGCAGCGCGCGATATTTGAACGGACCTGGATGGGGGATGAGGCCAACATGCCGCAAACGCTCCAGGAACATAAAACGCTGTTCGATGCGATTCGCCATCAGGACAGCAACGCGGCAGAGCAGGCGGCGCTCACCATGATCGCCAGCTCGACACGAAGACTGAAGGAAATCACATGACATCTCGCTACATCGCTGTTGACTGGGGATCGACCAATTTTCGCGCCTGGCTGTTTGAGGGCGAACGCTGCCTCGACAGCCGACAGTCGGCGGCGGGGATCGCCCGCCTGAACGGTCAATCGCCGGCAGCGGTGTTAGCGACACAAATCCATGGCTGGCGCGAGGGGCGTACCCCAGTGGTCATGGCGGGAATGGTAGGCAGCAACGTGGGCTGGAAGAACCCCCCCTATTTACCGCTTCCCGCCGATTTCACGGCCATTGGCAACCAGTTGACCGCCGTAGATGAAGGGATCTGGATTGTCCCCGGGCTTTGCACTTCCCGCGAAGACCACCACAACGTCATGCGCGGCGAAGAGACACAGCTCCTCGGCGCACGCCTGCTGGCCCCTGCGGCGGTGTACGTCATGCCCGGCACCCATTGCAAATGGGTCAAAACCGACGGCCGGCGGATTGAGGACTTTCGCACGGTGATGACCGGCGAACTGCACCATCTGCTGCTGACGCACTCCCTGATCGGTGCGGGATTACCCGAGCAGCAGGCTGCGCCGGCGGCGTTTCACGCCGGGCTGGCGCGCGGCCTGGCCGCGCCCGCGGTGTTGCCACAGCTTTTTGAGACCCGCGCCGCGCACCTGTTGGGGGCGCTGGCCCGGGAGCAGGTGAGCGAGTATCTATCCGGCCTGTTAATTGGCGCGGAGGTGGCCAGCATGCGCGCCTTCATTGCCGACGAACAGGCTATCGCGATCGTTGCCGGCCCGTCCCTCTCCGCGCGCTATCAGCAGGCATTTCAGCTGCTGGGCCGCCAGGTGACGACAGTGTCGGGCGACGATGCCTTTCTGGCTGGTATAAGGAGCATCGTACATGCAGTGGCAAACCTCACTTCCGCTGATCGCTATTCTGCGCGGCATCACCCCTGACGAGGCGCTGGCGCACGTCGGCGCGGCGATCGCCGCCGGGTTCGACACCGTGGAGATCCCGCTCAATTCACCGCAATGGCAGCAGAGCATCCCGGCCGTGGTCGGGGCCTACGGCGCGCAGGCGCTGATTGGCGCCGGAACGGTGCTGCAGGAAGCGCAGGTCGATCGGCTGGCGCAGCTGGGGGCGCGGCTGGTGGTGACCCCCAATGTGCAGCCGGCGGTGATCCGCCGGGCCGTTGGGCACGGGATGACCGTCTGCGCCGGCTGCGCGACGGCAAGCGAGGCGTTTACCGCGCTGGAAGCCGGGGCGCAGGCGCTGAAGATTTTTCCCTCTTCGGCGTTTGGCCCCGACTACATCAGGGCGCTGAAAGCGGTTTTGCCCGCGTCGGTGCCGGTATTTGCCGTCGGCGGCGTCACGCCGGAAAACCTGGCGCAATGGATCGAGGCCGGTTGTGCGGGCGCGGGGCTGGGCAGCGATCTCTATCGCGCCGGTCAGCCGGTAGCGCGGACCGCAGAGCAGGCCGCCGCATTTGTTAGGGCGTATCAAGAGGCTGTGAAATGAAAATAACCAAACTGACCACCTGGCGTTTACCCCCGCGCTGGATGTTCCTCAAGATTGAAACCGACGAGGGGATAGTCGGCTGGGGCGAGCCGATCGTCGAAGGCCGGGCGCGCACCGTGGAGGCGGCGGTACATGAGCTGGGGGACTATCTGATTGGCCAGGATCCGGCGCGGATCAACGATCTGTGGCAGGTTATGTACCGCGCCGGCTTTTATCGCGGCGGACCGATCCTGATGAGCGCGATCGCCGGTATTGACCAGGCGCTGTGGGACATCAAAGGGAAGGCGTTAAATGCGCCGGTCTGGCAGCTGCTGGGCGGCCTGGTGCGCGATAAAATCAAAGCCTACAGCTGGGTGGGAGGAGACAGACCTGCCGAGGTCATTGCCGGGATTAACACGCTGCGCGGTATGGGGTTTGATACCTTCAAACTCAACGGCTGTCAGGAAATGGGGATGATTGACAGTTCGCGCACGGTGGATGCGGCGGTGAACACGGTGGCGCAGATCCGCGAAGCATTTGGCAACGACATTGAATTTGGCCTCGATTTCCATGGCCGCGTCAGCGCGCCGATGGCGAAATTGCTGATTAAAGAGCTGGAACCCTATCGGCCGCTGTTTATCGAAGAGCCGGTGCTGGCCGAGCAGGCGGAGTACTACCCGCGGCTGGCGGCGCAAACCGCGATCCCGCTGGCCGCCGGCGAGCGCATGTTCTCGCGCTTTGAGTTCAAGCGGGTGCTGGAGGCCGGCGGCCTGGCTATTTTGCAGCCCGATCTCTCTCACGCTGGCGGCATCACCGAATGCTTCAAAATCGCCGGTATGGCGGAAGCGGCGGACGTGTCGCTGGCTCCGCACTGCCCGTTAGGCCCCATCGCGCTGGCCGCCTGTCTGCACGTGGACTTTGTTTCCTACAACGCTGTCTTCCAGGAGCAGAGCATGGGGATCCACTATAACCAGGGAGCCGAGTTACTCGACTTCGTGAAAAACAAAGCCGATTTCAATATGGAGGGGGGGTACTTTACGCCGTTAATGAAGCCGGGGCTGGGGGTCGACATCGACGAAGAGAAAGTGATCGAGATGAGCCGACGCGCTCCTGACTGGCGGAACCCCGTCTGGCGCCTTGCCGATGGCGTGGTCGCCGAGTGGTAGTCCCCGGTTAATACCTGCTGCGATTCTTAATATCAATCTTTGCCTGGCGCGGGCGGTCTTCCCCTGCCCGAGGCAAAGTCATGGGGTTATTATTATGAGCATTGAACTCTGTACTTCTACATTAAAAAAGCTAAACAGCAAAATCATCCCCTTTATTATTATCTGCTATTTTGTCGCCAATCTTGATAAAACCAATATTTCCATTGCCGCGCTGCAAATGAACGCCGATCTGGGATTAACGGCCAGCATGTACGGCCTTGGGGTCGGCATGTTTTATATTTCCTATATTATTTTTGAAATTCCCAGCAATCTGATCATGACCCGGGTGGGGGCGCGGATCTGGATCGCCAGAATAATGATCACCTGGGGAATGGTGAGCGCTGGCATGGCGTTCGTCCAGACGCCGACCCAGCTCTATATTATGCGTTTTTTACTCGGCATGGCGGAGGCGGGATTCACCCCAGGGATTATTTACTATATCTCCTGCTGGTTTCCGAAGCGCAACCGGGCGCGGGCGATGTCGTTCTTTTATATGGGATCGGTGCTGGCGTCGATCATCGGGCTGCCCGTCTCGGGGCTGATTTTAAATATGCATGGCATTGCCGATGTTGCCGGCTGGCGCTGGCTGTTCGCCATTGAAGGGGTTCCCGCCATCGTGCTGGGGGCGCTGGTGCTCTGGCTGCTACCTTCCAGCCCGCAAAAGGCGGCCTGGCTCTCTGAGGCGGAGAAAGGCTGGCTGACGGCGCAGATTGCCGCTGATAACCGCGGCGCGGTAGTCAATCAACACGCCTCCTGGTTCAGTGCGCTGAAAAATAAAGTGGTACTCCTGCTGAGTCTGGTCTGGTTTCTGCAGGCGTTCGGCTCCATTGGTATCACGCTTTTCTTACCGCTGATCCTCAAAAGTATGGTCAGCGAGCAGAGCGATGTGATTATTAGTCTGCTGTCCGCGGTGCCGTTTATTTTCGCCTGCCTGTTTATGTACCTCAATGGCCGTCATTCGGATCTGACCGGCGAGCGGGCGTGGCATATGGGGCTGCCGCTGATTCTGGCCGGTCTTTCGCTGGCTGTCGCCATCTATGCCGGCAACCTGCTGGTTGCCTATCTGCTGCTGGTGCTCACCGTGGGCTTTAATTTCGCGCTAACGCCGGTGTTCTGGGCGGTGACCACCGAGAAGCTGGCGGGCGTGGCGGCCGCGGCCTCCATTGCATTTATCAACACCATCGCCAATTTTGTCGGCTTAGGCTTGCCGCCGCTGCTCGGGAAGATTAAGGACCTGACCAACAGCTATCACTCCGGACTGCTGATCGTCGCCGTGGCGCTGGCCCTCGGCGGAGTTATCGGCATCATCGTCTCCCGGAGCGGCCAGAAACCCTCCGCCTTCCACACTCTGAAAGAAGATAAGCTATGAAACTGAACGTGTTAAAACAGGCTTCGCTCCCGGATGCCCTGACCGCGGAACTGGCGCGACGCTATCACCTCGTGGAGCTGACCGCACTCACTGACGCCGACTTTCGCGCGCTGGCCGGCACCTTTACCGTGCTCATCACCAACGGCGAAGCCACCGTGACGCGAGAGCTGATCGCCAGCCTGCCTGCGCTGGAGCTGATCGCCGTCTTTGGCGTCGGCTATGACGGCGTGGATGTGCAGGCGGCCGCTGAGCACCAGGTGCGGGTCAGCCATACGCCAGGGGTGTTAACCGACGATGTGGCGGATCTGGCGCTGGGCCTGATGCTGGCGACCTCGCGGCAGATCGTCGCCGCCCACAAGTTTATCGAAGCGGGCGAGTGGGCGGCGGGCGGTTTTCCGTGGACGCAAAAAGTCTCCGGTTCGCGGGTCGGCATCGTGGGCATGGGGCGCATCGGCCAGGCCATCGCCCGGCGCTGCGAGGGGTTCGCCATGCAGATTGCTTATCATGACCGCAAGCGTCTCCCGGCGCTAAATTATGCCTGGCGGGAAGATCTGCTGACCCTGGCCGCGGAGAGTGATTTTCTGGTTATCTGCACGCCGGGAACGGCGGCAAACCAGGGGCTCATTAACCAGCCGGTGCTGGCGGCGCTGGGGGAGAAAGGGATCCTCATCAATATCTCGCGCGGCAGCGTGATTGATGAGCCCGCGCTGGTTGCCGCGCTGGAGAGCGGGATTATCGCCGGGGCGGGGCTGGATGTCTTCAGCCATGAACCGGCGGTACCGGCCGGGCTGCTGCAGCGCAGTAATGTGGTCGTCACACCGCATATGGCCAGCGCCACCTGGAGTACCCGCGCGGCGATGGCGCAACTGGTGCTCGATAACGTTGCCTGCTGGGCTGAGAAGAAGGCGCTGGTGACTCCAGTGGCGGAAAGCCTGGCGGACTGACCGCAAAGCCGTGAACGCGCTGGGCTGCTGTATTGTACAGCGCGTTCGCGGCGGGGATTACTCCCGGGGCTGAAGCTGATAAATCCAGGCGCTGACCTGCTGTCCATCGTCGGTGGTCACCTCCACCGGCACCCGATCGTACCCCTCCTCAAAGTCGTCCAGCATGGGCCAGTGCGCCGCCAGCCGATCGGACAGGAACAGATAGCCGTTGACCCGCGGGCCGTGAGCGTCGAGGACGATACCCGGAAAATCGGCGGCGGCGCCCCAGCCGCGCGCGTAAAAGGTGCCGGTGACGTAGCCGGGACGCCACTCGCCCCCGATCGCCTCCAGAATGTGCGCATTGCTGCGACCGGGACAGAGCGTCCCATAGACAAATAGCGGTTTCATTTTCTCTCTCTCGTTCGCCCTGATACCCGCCCACAGCGGAGCGGAAAACCAAAATACGGCGTAATTCAGCGCCTGGCAATGGCCGGGTGGGGCGGGGCACTCCTCCGGGCATCTCTCTGATGCTGGGGAACGCTTTGGCCTCGGCGCTAATGAAGGTATATCGATTGCGATGATATTTTTATTATTATTTATATTTAAGATCAATATAAATAAGCCTGACGGAGAGACTAATTCGCTAATTAACATTCAATGGGGAAATAATAAAACGATAGCTTATGGAATATTCCTTCTCAATGGATTAAACAAGAGCCATAAAAGCAGCCGTAGGTTGAATTCAGATATTATTTAGGGCCAGGCGTTACCTCCCCTGGCTTTTTCGCTTTATGATAAACCTCCCTTGTACAAAGAATACCATCTGACTTCTAAACCCTCGCTGGCAGAGTTGATATTTCCTTTCCCTGAAGCGGCAGGCAATAAATCGAGCCGAACGACGTTCGGGAGAAAAACCGCTAGTGATGAACAGGCCAGAGCAAAGGCAGAGGCTGAGGCGAACGTACGGCGGATGAAGGATATCCGCCGCGGCATTTGGTCCTGTCTGCAAACAGATGAAAGCGAAAGGCACAGGAGGTGCAATGAAGATTTTCCGCCCATTATGGCGCGACGGGGCTTTTCTGGTCCCGCAGCAGTTTCAGCAACAGGCTCGCTGGGATGCGCACGTCGCCGATACGGTCTCCCGCATGGCGCTCGCCCACCCGTGGGGGGTATTGCGCGCGGAGTTTGACGCCAGCGCGCTCACCCTTTCCCGGCTCAACGCCACCCGGCTGATCGTGCGTTTCGCCGACGGAACGCTGATTGACACCGAGCTGGCGGATACTCTGCCACCGGTCCGTGATGTCTCGGGCGTGATGCTGGACAGCGTGGAGGTTGTGCTTGCTCTGCCGCTGCTCAGCGCCAGCGGCGGCAATCTTGATGACGGCCAGGAGAGCGCCCGCCCGCGCCGCTGGCGCGCCGAGCAGGTGACCGTGCAGGAGCTGGCCGGCCATGAACGCAGCGAGCTGGCCGTTCTGCGGCACGCGCTGACGCTGCGTCTCTCCACCGAGGAAAATGCGGCCTTCCTTACCTGCCCGGTAGCGCGTCTGGTGCGCGATGCCCAGGGGCAGTGGATCGTTGACCCGGAATTCATCCCGCCGCTGCTGTCGCTGGCGGCAAGCCCGACGCTGGTCAGCGAGCTGGGTGAGCTGTTACATCGCCTGCAGGCCCGACGCAGACGCCTGATGGCCATGCGCCGTGAAAGCAATGCGCGGATGGCTGATTTTGCCGTGGCGGATGTTTCCCTGTTCTGGCTGCTCAACGCGCTGAACAGCGCCGAGCCGGTGCTCAGCGAGCTGCATCAGGACCCTTCGCGCCATCCGGAGCTGCTCTATCGCGAACTGACCAGGCTGGCCGGCAGTCTGATGACCTTCTCCCTTGAACATCATCTGGAAGCTATCCCCCGCTACCGGCATGCCTCGCCGGAGCAGGTATTCCCGCCGCTGTTTGCCCTGCTGGATACGCTGCTCGAAGTCAGCCTGCCCTCAAGGGTGATCGCCATCGCTCTGGAGCAGGGAGCCGACCGGGAGATCTGGCGGGGCAGGCTGCACGATGCGCGGCTGCGCGAGGGGGCGGATTTTTATCTGTCGGTGCGCTCTTCACTGCCTCCTCACCAGCTGCAGAGCCGCTTTCCGCAGCTCTGCAAGGCGGGCAGTCACGACGATGTCGCCGAGGTCGTCAACATTGCTCTGAGCGGTATCGTAATTAAACCGCTGAGCCATGTGCCGGCGGCCATTCCGCTACGTCTGGAAAACCAATATTTCGCTCTGGATCTCTCCACCGATGCCGCCCGCGCGATGCTGGAGGCCGGCAACTGCACCTTCTATACCCCGGAATCGCTTGGCGACGTGAAACTTGAACTCTTTGCGGTACTGCGCTCATGAATATCTCTGAAAGCGATCTGATCAACAAAACTTTTTACCCGGGCTGGCTGATGGTCAGCCAGTTACGCTGCGGCCAGCCGGTGACCGATGGCGAGGCGCTCTATCGTCAGGCCTGTCGATGGGTGACCGAGGCGCGCGAGGCGCTGACGGCGGCAGGAATCAGTGACACCAGCGCTGAGCAGATGCTCTATGCCTACTGCGCGCTGCTCGATGAGAGCGTCCTCAACCGCGCCAGTCAGGATGATGGCTACCGCAGGTGGCGCAAGGATCCGCTGCAGGCGCGTTTTTTCAGCACTCTCAACGCCGGGGAAGAGCTCTGGGAACGGATCCGCCAGCTGCTGCGAGAGCCCGCGGCGGATGCGGCAGTGCTGACTTGTTTCTATCGTACTTTGCAACTGGGGTTTGTCGGGCAGTACCGCGCCCAGGATGACGAACGGCGTGAGGACGTGGCGCATGCGCTTGGCACGCGGGTCCCGCCGTTCAGCCTGACCCAGGAGGCGCCGGTGGTGGTTCGTGCCTCCCGGCTGCGCAGCGGACGGCGGATGTACTGGTGCGGCTGGGCGGCTGGCATTGTGGCGCTGGCGGCGCTGTGGTTGACCTTCTCCTCCGTGCTGTCACAGATGGTGGCGCAGATAGCAGGGCAGGGATAAGAGATGCGTGATAACGCCCGTCGTCTGTTTACGATACTGACCGTCATCCTGGCCCTGTGGCTGGTGCTGGGCTTCTGGCCGCTGTCCGTCGGCAACCAGGTGATCTTCAGTCTGTGCATCCTGCTGGCGGGCGGCGTGGCGCTCTGGCGTCAGCGTCGCCGGGCAGTCAGCCCTCAGCGACCGGAAATCGTCCTGCCGCCCGAGGATTTTCAGGGGGCGGTGGTTCTGGTCTGCGGGGATACCGGCGGTCTGTTTCCCGGGCGTTCGGCGCACGGCGAAACCCGTCACGGCTGGTATCTACGGGGAGACAGCGCGGAGCAGTTGCCGCGGCTGGCGCAGTACCTGGCGGCGGCGCGTCCGGCGCTGGTATCGCAGGTTTCCGTGCTGCTGGCGGTGGTACCGGAGCACCACCCCTCCGGGGAGCAACTGGCGCAGTCGCTCCGCGACTGGCGGCGGAGTATCGTTCAGTGCCGAACCTGGCTGAACGGTCTGCCGCCGGTGTGGAGCGTGTTCTGGGTGACGCCGCCTGGCGGCCAGGCAGGGGAAAGCCGCTGGTTTACCGTCACGCCGGAGAGGCCTGGTCTCCAGGTGCAGCAGAAAGGACAAGCGCCCCAGTCGGTTGCCGAGTGGCAGCGGGAGGGCAGCCCTGCCTCACGCCTGTATCAGACGCTGTGGCTGGAGAGCATTCTGACCTTGGCCGAAAACGCTCTTTTCCGGCCATTCCGCGCCCGGCAGGCGGAACTTCCTCCGCTGAACCTGTGTGCCGCGGGCATCTGCCTGACACCGGTGGTAGCGGTGGCAAATAACCTCTGGCAACAGCAAATCGCCGGGATCACCACGCTCTCCCCGGGCAACGCCGCGGCGCCAGGTCCTCACCCGCTGCCGGATCTTCTTCTGTCGTCACTGCCGCACTGCCACGGGGTCAGCCGCCGGATGCGCGATGCCGGTCTTGCCGCTGGCGTGGGCTTCCTCTTTCTGGCGCTGGCGATGCTGGCTTCCTTTATCAACAACCAGCGCCTGGTGCGCAGCGTCGGCGATCATCTGGCGGTGTATCACCGCCTCAGCGGCACGCCGCCGACGCCGAAGCTGCAGGCGCAGCAGCGTCTGCGTGCCGACAGCCGCCAGCTGGATGACTGGCTGCGCCGGGGAGAGCCGTTGCGTTACCGGCTGGGGCTGTATCAGGGGATGCGGCTGATCCCCTTCGTGGAAGCCGCTATCAATGACTGGGCGCCGCCCCCGCCGGTGCGTCCGGTCATTAAGCAGGTTGTGCAGGGGCCGCAGACGATCCGCCTCGATAGCATGGCGCTGTTCGATACCGGCAAATCGACGCTGAAACCGGGTTCGACAAAGCTGCTGGTGAACTCGCTGCTGGGCATTAAGGCCAAACCCGGCTGGCTGATCGTGATGGCAGGCCATACCGACAGCATCGGCAACGATAAATCCAATCAACAACTCTCCCTGAAGCGTGCCGAGGCGGTCCGCGACTGGATGCGCGATACCGGCGATGTGCCGGAGAGCTGTTTTGCGGTGCAGGGCTACGGCGCAAGTCGTCCTGTCGCCAGCAACGAGACGCCAGAGGGGCGGGCGCAAAATCGCCGGGTGGAGATCAGTCTGGTCCCGCAGAAGGACGCCTGTCTGACGCCGGGCACGGCTAATACGTCAGGAGCCGGGGCTGACGCCTTAAAAAACGAAACCGAGTAATCCGCGACCCCGATCGCGGAGGTTGAACAACAACATTATGCCTGCCTGACCCTGTGCGCTACGGGTTCCTGATAAACAGGAAACAGCGATGGGCGGTAGCGTGCCTGCAGCCAGTCAATCTTGTCGGCAAAGCGGGGCCTCTGCGGGGATGAAGCGCAGGAAAGAGGGGATAAAGGCGCTCAGCATAGATAGCGCTAAGGACAGTGCCAGAGAAATGCTGGCGGCGATAAACGTTGAAGGTTCCGGTTTCTGGCTGCTTTTTTTATTTCTCAGTCAGTGAATATAAATATCTCTGGGGTTTCCTTTTAGTTATGAAATTCCTGGTGGGGTATCTGAGATATCGATATGCACATAAATATATTTATGATGAATGAGATGATTATCATTAAACAAAATTAAACAGTGCATCCTGTTAATTGATTTTTGGTGGTCATTACTGCGGAGTAAAACAGGAATATAATGGATACCTTTTCAATGATTACCGGCACCACCCTTAACCGTTACCAGCTGGATATTCCTTCATGTACCGCATCGCTGGATGTGGAAGAATTCAGTGGGGCAGAAAAACTGAGTGAACTTTATTATTACACCATTACGTTTACCAGCGCAGAGAAAAACATTGATGCCGCACAGCTCCTGAGCAAACCCGCCATGCTGACGATGGGCGGCGGCGCACTGCAGCAGCTGGCGGACTGCAAACGCGTCCATGGTGTGATTACCACCTTCCGGCGCGTCAATCGTTCTGAAGATCAGTCGACCTATCAGATAACCCTCCAGCCGTTTCTCTTCCTGCTGGATAAACAGTTTCGCAGCCATCGTTTTTTCGTGAATAAATCGGTACCGGAGGTGGTGGAGCAGGTATTGCAGGAACATCACCTGCATGACTGGGAGTATGAGTTTAATCTCAAGCAACACTATCCGCGGCGTGAGCAAATTAATCAGTATCAGGAGAGCGACCTGGCGTTTATCCAGCGCCTGCTGGCAGAGGTGGGGATATTTTATTTCTTCACCCTGCAGGAAGAGGCCCAGAGCGAAGTGGTCCACTTCGCCGACGCGCAGCGGGCGCTGATGTTCGATAAAACACTCCCTGTAAACAGCCCGTCCGGGATGAGCGACAGCGGTGCGGAATCGATATGGGGTCTGAACATCACCCACAACGTCGTAGAGGCGAACGTTACTACCCGGGATTATAACCCCCGCGATGCGCAGAGCGTTCTCCAGTCGGCGACAGCGGATATGACCCGGGGAAATGGGGAAGGCCTCACTTACGGTGAGGTATACCACTATAAGCTTCGTCACCGGGAGCGTGGCGATAAAATCGACCCGCAGACGGAGACCGCCAACTTCTATGCCCGTCTCGACCATGAGCGTTTTCTGGCTCACCAGACGCTTATTACCGCGAGCAGTACTGCAGCCTGGCTGGCGCCGGCTCAGGTGCTGACCGTTACCGACAGCCTCCCACCGACCCTGCCTGCGCCCGTGCAGGATCCGCTGTTAATCACCGGCACAGGTTTTACCGCCAGTCGCCGGGAGGCGCTGCGGGTGTCCCTGCTGGCGGTGCCCTACAGCGAAACATTGTGCTGGCGTCCGCCGCTGCTGCCGCGCCCGAAGGTGACTGGCACCATGACGGCGCGGGTGACCAGCGCGAAGGCGAATGATATCTACGCCTGGCAGGATGCGTCCGGCCTGTACCGGGTGAAATTTGACGCTGACAGAGAGGAGAAAGGGCAGGGTCAGGAAAGCATGCCGGTGCGTCTCGCCAAACCCTACGGCGGCGACGTGTACGGCTTTCACTTCCCGCTGATCCAGGGCACGGAGGTGGCGATTGCTTTCCACGAAGGCGACCCTGACCGGCCGTATATTGCGCATGCGCTGCACGACTCGCGGCATGTCGATCCTGTGACGGAGAAAAACAGCACCCGCAATGTGATTCGTACTCCGGCCAATAATAAGCTGCGAATGGAGGATAAGCGCGGCGAGGAGCATATCAAGCTCAGCACCGAGTACGGCGGCAAGACGCAGCTGAATTTAGGACATAGCGTTGATGCCAGCCGCAAGCTTAGGGGGGAAGGGTTTGAACTGCGTACCGATTCGTGGGGAGGGATCCGGGCGGGGAAAGGGATATTCATTACTGCGGACAGCCAGACTGAGGCACAAGGGAAAGTGCTGGATATGGCTGCGGTACATTCCTTGTTGACGCAAGCCGTTAGTCAAATGGAGTCTCTTTCACAGGCAGCATCAGCAGCAAAAGCACAGCTCTTGCAATATGAGCAACAACAGGCACTGATGGAAGAGAAGTTACTTGCGCTAAAGCAGGCTGTATTACTGATGAGTGCACCAGAAGGTATTGCTTTAGCCAGTGGAAGTCATCTTCAGGCAGTTGCAAGCGAAAATATTTATATGACTGCAGGGCAAAATGTTGAACTGGGAGCAAAGAAAAATATTACTCTTGCCGCTTCTGAAAAAATATCAATCTTTACCGAAACTGAGGGCATAGAAGCTATTGTAGCCAAAGGCGATCTAATATCACAGGCTCAGTCAGGAAATATTGAAGTAATAGCTAAGCAAAATATTTCGCTGACCAGTACAACAGAGGGGATGACTTTTACAGCGGCAAAAACTTTAACGTTTACCTGTGCTGGCGGGGCATACATTCGCCTGTCCGGAGGAAACATCGAGTTAGGCTGCCCTGGTGATATTATGATGAAGCAAAGTAAGCTTCTCTACAGTGGCCCAGCTTCTATGCAGTCAAATATTCCAGAACTTCCTGATAGTGGTCCACAGTCAATGAGTTTTATGCTGTTAGATGCTCTTGGTAATGCTGCGCCATCTACTATGAAAGTGAGTCTTTTTGATAGTAAATCAAAAGAACAAATATGGAGTTCTGCTTTTAATGATGGAGAGTCAGGTTGTTTTGAACCGCCTGAAAGTGAAAATTTTCATGCAATAATTGGCGATGATAAATGGACGAGCCTTTTTTCTTATAACGATGAGCATGATATTGAGGATGAGACTGATGATGACCTGGATTTCGATGAACATGGTCCGCAATATGATGGTGAATTAAACGAACAAGATAAGGAATAGCCATGGAACAGTATACAGTTCAGAAGGGTGACAGCCTGTGGAAAATCAGTCGTAAATTCGGAATTGATGTTAATGAACTGGCCAATATTAACGGTCTTCTCACTAAAGCAGAGCAGCATATTATCCAGCCCGGTCAGGTATTGAGTTTACCATCAAAAGACAAAGTTTATGATACTCAATTGACTTTGAGGATTTGCGATCTCGTCTGGCGCCCGCTTGGCGATGCAAAACTCAGACTCACTTTTGATGGTAAGACGTATGATTACGTAACAGACAGCACTGGTGTTGTCGCTGGTCTGCTTATTGAAGACAGTACCAAAGGTATAAAGGTTGAACTGCAACATTTAAATAAAAAAGAATACATTCTGATTGCCGACCATAAAAAATTGCCTTTGGGGACGTTAAGCCTGCGGATCTCGTCCAGGGAAATGATAATCAAAGGGAGTACCAGTGTTAAAAAGGGCACCCAACAATCGAGTAAGCAACAGGAAAAAGAAAAAGCGAAACAGAAAGCTGGCTCATCTGCTTCCAGTCCATCAGAAAACAAAACCAAAGAAAGACAGACTCCTTCTGTAAACCAGACCACCAGGACTGAAGGCGGCGCACCCACCAGTGTGAGTAATATCGGTAATGTCAGTGAAGGGTTACGCCTTCCTCCAGAGGCAGAACAATATCGAGATTATATCATTGAAACAGCGAAAAAATATGAATTCCAGCCAGAGGGACTTTCTGCATTAATTTATGCAGAGTCAAGATGGAAAGCAAATGCGACCAATCCTACTGGTTCTGGAGCGGTAGGGTTAGGACAGTTTAAACCTGATACATGGTTATCTTACTGCACTAAACCTGAATCCAAGGTTTATCAGTTTATAACAGAAAAATACTCATACCAAAAATTAATATATAGAGATAATAAACTTTTTGGCGAGTCAGTTGACGGAACTATAACGGAAATCGATACAGATACTGTTTTATCTTTACGGGTTAATGCAGAATACAATATTGATATGATTGGATTGTATGATCGAAAAGGGATTGACTCACTTAGTTTAAAGTTATCAGCAGTTAGTGCTCTTGAATCAGATGAATTAGTTAAAATAGCTTACCTTGTTCATATGAATGGGGCATTTGGCGCATATGACATTATTATGAATGGGAAAGAAACTCCTGGAAAAGGCGAAAAAATCCCGACTAATATTGTTTTCTATAACCGACTAATTGGTAATTTAAAAGATAATGAGATGATAATTAGGTATTATTCTATTGATAGTACATGGAGGACCGCTTTTGTTGCATGGATGGTCAATTATTTCGATTCAATTATCGTACCTGATCATTACCGAATTGAACCGAAGATGAAAAATTACTCCACCAAAGATATTATTCAGAAACTTAATTCTACGTACATTCTAAATACGGATTTACCTCCAGTAACTATTACGAATTCGCAGCCAAGAAATACCCCATCTCCTTCTGTAAACGTTGAGGGGAATACATGGAGTAATCCACTTTCTGTTTGCCGGATTCGTACTCATGCTCTTCCTCGAGTCCGTAGTGCTACTTTTAAGGGATGGAGAACTCGCTCTAATGGACGTCGTTATCAATGTAAGCGCACCCGTTTTAGTTCCACGCACTTTTTGAGATTTCCGGGGTTTCAGCCATCAGCCGGTATTCTTCCGGCGTCAGGTTATTCAGGGATTCGTGGGGGCGCTCGCCGTTATATTCAGCCAGCCAGCGCTCTGTAATTTCCCGTGCTTCATTCAGTGTTCTGAACAGATAAAAATCCAGTATTTCTGTTCTGTATGTCCGGTTGAACCGTTCGATAAAGGCATTCTGCGTTGGCTTGCCGGGCCTGATAAACTCCAGCATCACACCATGCTCTTCTGCCCATTGTGCCAGCGTCAGCGAGACCAGTTCCGGACCGTTATCCATCCGCATCTTTAGCGGATATCCGCGGTTTGCCACGATCCTGTCCAGCACTCTCACGACCCGCTGCGCCGGGATATTCAGGTCAATTTCGATCGCCAGTGCTTCGCGGTTAAAATCATCCACCACGTTGAAGGTCCGGAAGCGTCTGCCGCACACCAGCGCATCGTGCATAAAATCGATGGACCAGCTCTGGTTCATCGCCTCTGGCGTCACCAGCGGAACCGGATTGCGCACTGGCAGGCGCTGTTTTCCCTTACGGCGAAAATTCAGTTTCAGCAGGCAGTAAATCCGGTGAACGCGCTTATGGTTCCAGCTTTTGCCCTGCCTGCGCAGCACCTGAAAAAGCTTTTTAAATCCGTATCGCGGATAGCGTTCAGCCGCCACGGTCAGCGCCATAATGACTGGCTCATCACGTTGCGTATCCGGCTGATAACGAAATACCGTCCTGCTCAGCGACAATATCCTGCATGCCTGACGTAAGCTCATGGCAAACTGCGCGGTCAGATAGCTGACCAGCTCACGCTTTATCGCTGGTTTTAAAGCTTTTTTTCAATAACGTCTTTCAATGCGCGGCACTCGAGGCTCAGGTCCGCAAACATCTGTTTCAACCGGCGGTTTTCATCTTCGAGGTCCTTCATCTTTTTGATATCAGAGGCTTCCATACCGCCGAACTTCGCTTTCCAGTTGTAGTACGAGGCCTCAGAAATCCCGGCTTCGCGGCACACATCTTTGACGGTGCGTCCGGCTTCGACGGACTTCAGAACGGCGATGATCTGGTGTTCGGTGAATCGGGCTTTGCGCATGGCGATCTCCTCCAGGAACATAATCAGTATGCAGGAAGATCTCTAAATGTGAATGGTCCGCTTTACCGGGATGCTTACATCAACACCAGGGCTTGGATATAGAAGCTGCGCCAAATACACCAATATTTTCAGTAGCAGATGGTCGCATCGCTTTTATAATTGATCCTCCTCGTAGTGATTATGGCAGACAGTTGTGTATTATTGTTCAGATTGACGATCTTCCACTAGAGAAGGCGTTGCTTTGTAGATGTAATGATAGTGAAATTAGTGAGGTTTATTTTTTCTACGCCCATCTGTCTGCAATTCATTCTGGTTTAGAAAGGGGAGACCATGTACGTTGTGGTGAATTATTGGGAGAAACTGGTTGCTCAGGTAATGCCAATGGAATGACCAGTATAGCTTTAGGTGCTCATCTCCATTTTGAAGTTAGAGTAAAAGAGAGACCTGGTCCTGGTATAGCAAACAGGCTTGATCCTGCTCCTTTCATCGATGGGTTTAATTATCCTTAATAAGAAAATGAGAAATGAGAATTTTTATTAAATATTCTTTCATGTCGCTTTTATTTTTAGAAGCGGCAAGCTTACAAATCTGTTATGCGTCAGATAACTCAGTATCCAGCGTCAACTCGGATACAAATTCCATGACATTCTCGGAGATTTTTTCAAGACAGGAACAACAACGTGTTGATGAGGAATATCGCGGTGATTATCGTAATTACAAAAATAAGCAAAATAATTTACCTGATTCTCAGAGGAGCAAAGTTTTTTCAAGTAATGAATATTGGTTGGTAAATAAAGAACAGGATCTATGGCTTGGCTTGTTTGATGGAAAAAATATCAAAGTGCCAGCAAACTATTACAAGGACATTCCTAATGGTGGGTATCATCAACAACGAATATTAAGAGTTAAAAGAAAGGGTAAAATTTCACAATTTTTATTGCAACGTGAAACTAATAATTACCCATCTAAATGTCTCAGTGTAATAAATAATATAGTTTTTGACTCTTCATTATATACATATTTTTACTCTGGATGTACTAGTTTTAGTTTTGAACCTAACTCAACCCGCCATAGCATATTATATGATATTTTACTATATGATAAAATATATGATGCGATAATTGTGCTTGATTCAATACCTTATTCAACTCCTGAAGATCTTAAATATATAAAAGAATCTTTGGTGTCAATAAATGGATACTATCGGTATGATGCGCTTGACGTTGCATTTAGAATAATCGCAAAAGATCAGATCGTTATTGTTGACCCTGACACAGGAAAAGCTTTACCTAAGGTACCAAAAACTGATGACAAAGGGAAAATCATCTTGATTAATGGAAAGCCAGTAATGGTTGATGACCCTGATGGCTATAATCCTGTCATTTTAAAAAGACTTCCTGAAGTTACTATTGCCAATTAATATATCAGACTGGATAAATGAGAATATGAAAAAAACTATTTGTGTAGGTGATAAAACATCTCATGGTGGATCTGTCTTAACGGGCTCATCTCAGATAATCATTGATGGTAAATCTGTGGCACGTAAGTCTGATCTGGTCTCATGTCCAACACACGGTGTAAATAGTATAAGTGAGGGAGATGAAAAACATTGCGATAACGGGTTAGCTGTTGCGTTAGAAGGGCATCGCTGTTCATGTGGCGCTATTCTTATTTCCACCGGTTCGCGTGTTTTAAAGGAATGAATTTATGCCAGTAAATATTTTTGATATTCCTTCGGAAGAGAAAACATCCCAAAAAACATTATCATTATGGGTTGAATTCGGAATTTGTGTTTGTATTCTTGCTGTATATGTATGTGTTTTTTTGGTTTATTTTCCTGAGTATTTATCAAAAAATAATTATGCTTTCTGGTCTGAGTTATTGCTGGTGCCGCTACTCTTAAGCGGGGCTGTATTTTTCTTCAGAGTTATAATATGGAATAATGAGAATATCGAAACAGTTTACTGGAATAAAACTCGCCTGGATTATTATCAGGAGTTGCTTCAAAAAGGAAGGGCCTATCTTGAGGTCATTGAGTTACAGGTCAGATTGCCTGATTTAAATGGTGGTGTGACTAATATCATAGAGGGGGATTTATTGCCTGTTCGCTATGCACCAAAGTTAACGCATATGTCCAGATATCTTAGTTTTAATTCCCCAATAAATGAATTAAATAGCATTCATCAAATACAGGATAGAAATGCTATTTTATTTAATAAAATAATGGGATTTCTCATTAATGATATCCATATGCATATAACCCTTTTGCCTAAATATGTTAGGGTAAAAGTGATATGCGCTCTTAATGATAATTTAAAACCTCTGATGGAAAAGATTTGGCAAGAACGACTTGATAATATATATCCGGGGGGGGATATTGAGTTTAGTAGAAACTTATCTGAATCCATCGATAACTTGCTGGATAGCTCTTCTGATGAATATATAGTTCTTATTGCCGCCAGTTTTTATGGCGCAGAATTACTTGACGATGAAATCGACGATAAATCTGAATCTGTGATGTTTTTGTTGGGAAGACTGAGAAATGATGGTGAGACTGTTGGTCACTCATCTTTAGGGGCTTTTTTTCGACCAGAATGTGATTGGGTAGGAATAGATAAATCGCTCCTTTGGGGAAGGGTTAATGAAGGGAGGCGGCTATCTGGTGTTATATATTCTGGGTTGAATGAAGAAGAGCTTAAAAAAGTGGTGTTAAAAACAACAGATGTAATGTCGGAAAGTGCACTTTCGTCGTATATATACGTTGATTCAGACAACTATTTATGTAAATGCCCGCCTCTTACCGAGTTTTTGCAATTGAGTTATGTAAATGAGCATCTTCCCCCAGGACAGTATTTATTGGTAAATAAAAATAATGATGTTTTGAACTCTCATTTGTTTAACTCGGTTGCCAGTGTTTAGAGGTTTATTATAACATGAAGAAAATCCTTATTAAATTTTCTGGCGTTTTTTTGTCGTTATTATTACTGTTATTTTGTTTCTACTATATTACCTGTGGGGACCATCCCTGGGATTGATGGAACCAGCAGAAAAATTTCGGGTGCTCTGTACTATTTTCGCAGTTCCTGTTTTCCTCTCTTTGTTGCTAGTCAGTCGGTACTCACTTGTTGCGTTTGCATCAAGATTGCGTTTTTTCCGTAAGTTAAATGATAAACAGAATACTTGGTCAAACAATAGTGCTCATTTGAAACAGGTAGACATAAGTAAAAAGATAATAAACGACGTACAACAAGTTCTGCGACATACTTACGGTCATTTCTGGCATAGCAAAGTCCGCATCCTGCTGATGACCGGCTCAGTCAGTGATGTGGAACAACTGGCCCCAAAACTCACCAGGGAACTCTGGCAGGAAGACCGGGGGACTGTGCTGCTGTGGGGTGGCGATCCTGCGACTCCGGCCGATGCAGACTGGCTGGCTGCGTTGCGTAAACTGCGCCGCCGTGCGGTGGACGGAATGGTCTGGGTGACCTCAGCGCTGGACGGTATGCCGGCAACGGAAAACAGCGCAACCTCAGGTCTCACGCCAGATGCAATGGATAGCGTGTCTCATGCTTTAAAGCTTCGCTATGAGGCTCTGGGCTGGAAGCTGCCACTGTACGTCTGGTCGCTGCATCCGCGCGCCGGAGAACAGGCCGGGCGCGTCACCCAGCCAGTGGGGTGCCTGTTGCCTGCGAATTGTTCACCGCAGACGCTCGCCGGACAGCTTACCGGGCTGATACCGCAGCTGACCGCGCAAGGCATACAGCAGGTCTGCGGTCAGCCACAGCACAATTTTTTACTCACGCTGGCCGATCAGTTGACCCGTAAACCGGAAACGGTGACGGAGCCGTTATCGGTATTGCTTAATCCTTACCGCCCGCAGCCGCTGGCCGGAGTGGTGTTCAGCGCGCCGTCGGCGGAGGCCGGCCGCAGCATCAGCCATCACTGGGGCCGGGATAACCGCTGGGATATTCTGCCGGACAGGATGACGGAATTACCCGCAGGTCTACGTCCGCGCAAACAGGGAGTCAACTGGATGCGTGGGATGAGCGTGGCAACTGCCGCCCTGATGTTATTTTGGGCCGCCACTCTGCTGGTCTCCTTTATCGCCAACCGCGAGCTGGTTGCGACCGCACAGCAGCAGGTGCGGCAGGCCTCGGCGGGAAAACAGCCGCTGGCCGTACGCCTGCATGCGCTCTCCGCGTTACAGAAAACGCTTTCTCAACTGGAATACCGCTCGCAGCACGGTGCGCCGTGGTATGCCCGCGCTGGCCTCAGTCAGAACGATGACCTGCTGGCGGCGCTGTTTCCGCGCTACGGAGAGAGGGCGCAGCCGCTGCTGCGCGATGCGGCGGCGCGTCATCTGGAAGAGCAGCTCACCGCCTTCGTACAGCTGCCGCCGGACAGCCCGCTGCGTGAGAAGATGACGAAGACCGCTTACGGACAACTGAAACAATATCTGATGTTGACCCGCCCGGAAAAAATGGACGCCGCGTGGTTCGCTACCACGCTAATGCAGGACTGGTCGCAGCGCTCAGGCATCGCCGACGCCGTCTGGCAGGGTAGCGGCCCTTCGCTGCTGGCATTTTATGCCGCCAGTCTGGTGTCGCATCCGCAGTGGCGTCTGCCTGTCGATGACGGTCTGGTCAGCCAGGTGCGCACACGGTTAATTCGACAGATGGGCCAGCGCAACAGTGAGTCCACGCTTTACCAGAAGATGCTCGCGCAGGTGGCGAATCAGTATGCCGATATGCGCCTGGCGGATATGACTGCGGACACCGATGCTTCGCGTCTGTTCAGCACTGATGAGGTGGTGCCGGGAATGTTTACCCGTCAGGCCTGGGAGCAGGCCGTGCAGCCGGCCATTGAGAAAGTGGTCGCGGAGCGCCGCGATGAAATGGACTGGGTGCTGAGCGACACGAAGCAACCTGCCGCGCAGTCGACGTCGCCGGAAACTCTGCGAGCCCGGCTGGCGGAGCGTTATTTCGCTGATTTTAGCGGCGCCTGGCTGGATTTTCTCAACAGTTTTCGCTGGCAGCGCGCGGCGACCCTCTCTGATGCCATTGACCAGCTGACCCTGATGGCCGATGTGCGCCAGTCGCCGCTGGTGGCGCTGATGAACACCCTGAGCGTGCAGGGGCGAACCGGCCAGACCGGGGAAGCCATCGCCGATTCGCTGGTCAAATCGGCCAGGCAGCTGTTCAACCGTGACAACCCACCCGCCATCGATCAACGGTCCGGCGCGCGCGGTCCTCTGGATGCCACCTTCGGGCCCGTACTGGCGCTGCTGGACAATCGCGACGGCGGGACACCCACCAGCCGTCTTAGCCTGCAGACCTTCCTGACCCGCGTCACCCAGGTGCGTCTGCGCCTGCAGCAGGTCACCAACGCCACCGACCCGCAGGCGATGACGCGCCTGCTTGCGCAGACGGTATTCCAGGGCAAGGCTGTGGATCTAACCGAAACGCGCGACTACGGCAGCCTGGTGGCGGCGGGACTGGGCCAGCAGTGGAGTGGTTTTGGGCAGACGCTGTTTGTTCGCCCGATGGAGCAGGCCTGGCAGCAGGTGCTGACCCCGGCGGCGGAAAGTCTCAACGCCCAGTGGCGCAGCGCGGTGGTGGAGGACTGGAATAGCGCTTTTGGCGGTCGCTACCCCTTTAAAAATACCAGCAGTGAAGTCTCTCTGCCGCTGCTGACAAAATATCTTAATAGCGAGACCGGGCGCATCGCCCGCTTTCTGCAGACCCGGCTGAACGGTGTGCTGCATAAAGAGGGGAGCCGCTGGATGGCGGACAGTATCAATGCTCAGGGACTGACATTTAACCCGGCCTTTCTGCAGGCGATGAATACCCTGAGCCATCTCTCCGACGTCGCGTTCGCCAACGGCGAAGCGGGATTGCATTTTGCGCTTCGCCCCGGCACCGCGGACGGCGTGATGCAGACGGAGCTGGTCATCGACAGTCAGAAACTTGTCTATATGAACCAGATGCCGGCCTGGCGGCGGTTCAGCTGGCCCGCCGACACCGAAGCGCCGGGCGCTAGTCTGAGCTGGATCAGTACCCGGGCGGGCACCCGCCAGTATGGCGATTTCCCGGGCGCCTGGGGGTGGATCCGCCTGCTGGATAAGGCGGTAGTCAGCGCTTATCCCGGAACGAGCAGCAGCTGGAGCCTGAGCTGGAAAGCGCCGGATGGTCTGTTGCTGAACTACACGCTGCGTACCGAGGCGGGGGAAGGACCGCTGGCGCTGCTGGCGCTACGAAACTTTACGCTACCGGAGACGATATTCAGCGTGCGCGCGCCTGCTGAGCGTGTTCCGCTGACCGACGATATACCCGGCGAAGAGGGATACTGAAACCGCCTCCCTCACTGATTGGCGTTGACCTGCGACGCCGGGCCTCCTCTGCTCATGGCCGCCCGGCGGCCAACTAATCTGACCGCGCAGCCATGCTGCGTGTCTCCCTGTAGACGAATAATGGAATATTCATAATGGACGATTTAACCCTGCGATATTTTGACGCTGAAATGCGCTACCTGCGCGAGGCGGCAAAAGCGTTCGCGCAGGCTCACCCCGATCGGGCGGCGATGCTGGATCTCGATAAAGCCGGTACGCCGGACCCTTACGTTGAGCGCCTGTTTGAAGGCTTTGCCTTTTCCGTAGGTCGCTTGCGCGAAAAAATTGATGATGATCTGCCGGAGCTGACCGAGGGGCTGGTCAGCATGCTGTGGCCGCACTATTTGCGCACCATTCCGTCGTTATCGATCGTGGCGCTGACCCCAACGCTGCCGGCGATGAAGATGGCGGAAACGGTGCCCGTCGGGTTTGAGATTAGCTCCCGCCCACTGGGGCCGAAAAATACCGTGTGCCGGTACCGAACCACCCGCGATCTGACGCTTAACCCGCTGGCGATAGAGGAGGCGGTGATGACGGCGGAGCCGGACGGACGTTCGGCTCTGCGACTACGATTCGCCTGTAGCGAGCTGGCGGACTGGTCGCAGACCGATCTCCGCCGCCTGCCGCTGTACCTGGGGGAAGACGCCGTTACCGGCAGCGCCCTCCATCAGTGGCTGACCCGACGCCAGGCCGCGCTGTACCTGCGCCTGCCGGGTCAGACAGAGCGGGTAAGCCTCGACGGCTATTTTTTCCCGGGAGGATTCAGCGAGGAAGATCGTTTATGGCCGAAGGGGGAGAGCGCTTTCAGCGGCTATCAGTTGCTGCTCGAGTATTTCACCTTTCGCGAAAAATTTATGTTCGTGCAGCTAAATGGCCTGGAAAACATCACCCTGCCGGCGGGGATATCGCATTTCACGCTTGAGGTGGTGTTCAGCGAGGTCTGGCAAAGCGATTTACCCGTCAGCGCAAGCAGCCTGCGCCTGCACTGTGTGCCGGTGATTAACCTGTTTACCCTCGAGGCTGATCCGTTGACCATCAGCGGGCTGGAGAGCGAATACCTCCTGCGTCCGAAGCGCCTGCAGGACGGGCATACCGAAATCTATTCTGTCGACAGCGTGACCGGCTCCGGGCGCACCGGGGAGGCGCGCTATGTGCCTTTCACCCGCTTTCGTCACCAGGGGGGAATGATGCGTCTCCATGCGCCGGAGCGCTACTACCACACCCGCGTCAAACGGGGCGTCACCGGCATGCACGATACCTGGCTTATCCTCGGCGGACAGCAATGGGAGGCTGACCGGGCGCTGGCGCGGGAAACGGTCTCCTTGCGCATCACCGGCACTAACGGCCAGCTGCCGCGCCGGGCGCTACAGAGCACGCTGCTGGATCGCTGTGAGTCGATATCAGCCACGCCGCTTACCGTCCGCAATCTCTGTAAGCCCACATTGCCGGTATATCCCCCGGCGGAAGACCGCTATCACTGGCGGGGCATGATCCATCTGGGCACCCGCTTTCTCAATATGATTAGCAGCGCCGAGGTACTGCGCGGTACGCTGTCGCTCTACAACTGGCGGGAGGATGAGCTCAATAACCGTCGTCTGGACGCTATTCTGGCGGTCAGCCATCACCGAATTCAGCGTTTCGAACAGGGATTCCTACTGCGCGGGCTGGATATCGAAGTGACGCTCGACGGTAGCGGATTTACCGGCGCGGGCGATGTCCACCTGTTTGGCGACATGCTCAACCGCTTTTTCGCACTGTATGCCGATATGAATCAGTTCAACCAGCTGACGCTCATTGTTCAACCTGAAGGGAAATGTATCCGGTGGAAAGAGAATCACAGTCTGCGGCTGCCCGGCTAATGGATCAGCTCCGGCCTCAGTTGCCATACATGAATTTTTACCGCTTCTGCCAGTTGCTGGAGAAGATCCAGCCGAAGGCGCCGGTCATCGGCAGCGACTGGCAGTTGGGTGATGAGCCCATACGCTTTCGCCCGCATCCGGGGATGGGTTTCCCGGCCGGCGAAATCCGTGGAATGGACGATCCTGAACCGCCCCGACCGCCGGCGGTTCGCGTTGCTTTTATGGGGCTCTACGGCGTGGAATCCCCGCTGCCGACCCACTATAGCGATGACATTGCGCAACGGCGGGAAGGCGTCGAGGCGACCGAGGATTTTCTCGATATCTTTAACCATCGGCTGATCGCCCAGTATTACCGTATCTGGCGCAAATATTCCTACCCGGCAACCTTTCGGGCGGGTGGCACGGACAACACCTCGCAGTATCTGCTGGGCCTGGCGGGGCTGGGCATACCGGGATGTGCCGCCGTTGCCGCAGCGCCGCTGTCGCGATTTCTGGCGTTGCTGCCGGTGATGATGCTGCCGGGGAGATCCGGGGAAGGCATGGAGGCGTTGGTGGCGCTCCTGGCCCCGGGGACCCGGGCGACGGTGTACCACCACGATCCCTGCCGGATCCCCTTGTCGCAGCCGTTAACGATGAGCGTCCGCCAGCCGGTTAGCCTGCAACATAGGCCAGTGATGGGAACCCACGCCACGGATGTGAACGGTCAGGTGTTGCTGCAGCTGGCGACGGAAAAGCCTGATGAGGTCCGCGGCTGGCTGCCCGGCGGCGAACTGTTCAGCGACCTGATGGCGCTCCTGCACGTCTGGCTCGGATCTCATCTCGACGTGCGGCTGCAGCTTTGCGTCGCCCGCCATTTACTGCCGGATGCGCAACTTTGCTGCCAGCAGGCGCATGCCGTCCAGCTTGGCCGTACCGCTGTGCTGCGTCCGCTGGATGCGCAAAAACAGGCTGACGACAGGATCACGATTTATCTGGGGCGCTATCAGCGCGTCCGGGAAAATATCCACCGCAGGGAGAGCGATGAAGATGGCGATTACCGCAGTTAAACCCTCCGCCAGGTTGCTGGCATTCCTTATGGTTACCGTCTTAACCGGCTGCGGCCTGACGCAGACCGTGAAAGACGGCGCCGTTTCCGTGACCCAGTCCATTTTTTACCCCCAGGTGAAAACGCTTCATCTGGATCTTCGCGCCCGGGAAGGGGTGAATAACAACGCCAAAGGCGCCTCCCTGGCGACGGTAGTGCGTATTTACCAGCTTAAGGACCGGCAGGCGTTCGACAATACTGACTACCCGTCGCTGTTTGCTGGCGATGGCCAGGCGCTGCAGGCGGACCGGGTGGCGGAAAAAGATGTTCGCCTGCGTCCGGGCGAATCGGTGACCGTCGATATGCCTATGGAAACCAGCGCGCAGTTTGTGGCGGTGGCGGCCATGTTTATCGATCCAGACCTGACGCAAAACAGCTGGCGGCTGGTACTCACCCGGGACGATCTTGACCCGGCGAGGCCGCGCATTATCGAAGCCAGCCAAAATCAACTGACGCTGCACCCGCTTAAGGAGAAGTGAAAATGCCTCGTCCCTCCCTGTATGACATCCTGTACGGCAACTTCGCCGGCGGGCTTGACCTGAATACTGTCAGCGAAACGGATCAGGTCATCCTGTCGGTGCTCGATAACATGCAGCGCATCCTCAACTGTCGGGCTGGAACGCTGGCGCATCTGCCGGACTACGGCCTGCCGGATATGACCGCTATCCTCCAGGGCATGCCGGCGTCGGCGCATCAGCTGATGAGCACGTTGTCGGCGGTATTGCTGAAGTACGAACCGCGCCTGCAGCGGATCGCGGTGGTGATGCTCGATCAGCATGCGCCCGGCGAACTGCGCTATGCCATTGATGCGGAGCTGAAGGATATTGGCCTGGTGCGTTACGGCACAGAGTTTATGCCCGAGGGCAGGGTGTTGATCCGCCACCTCAAACGCCAGCAGTACCTTGACGCCCGCTCCGCCCTCTAATCTCTCGCTGAAAAACATCATGATGACAACACACGACGAACGCCACTATAAAACCGGTGGCGACCCGCGCACGCTGGCTGATTTTATTGCCCTGCGTGCGGAAATGAACAAGCTCAGCCACCCGGCGCGGCCGGATATTAACTGGCCGTATGCCGAGCAGCTTGCCCGCTCGCTGCTGGAGCATCACGGCGCGGATCTGCAGACTGTCGCCTGGTATACGCTGGCCCGCGCCAGGCTGGGCGGGCTGGCAGGGATCCACGAGGGGCTGTCGCTAATGGAGTCGCTGCTGGCCCACCAGGGGAAAAACCTGTGGCCGCAGGCGCTCCCGGCCCGGACAGAGATCTTCCGCACCCTGAGCAAGCGGCTGCGGCAGGTGATCCGCACTCTGAGTCTCGCCCCGGCGGATCTCGAGTCGCTTGGTCAGGCTGAACGTTCGCTGCAAAGCTTCGACGCAGTGCTCCAGCGCCTTGAGATCGCGCCTGAAAACCCGCTGAGCGACCTGCGGGCGCTGTTGCACAGCACGGTAAGCCGCTTCGAGAATCTCGACCCTGCGCCAGCGCTCCCCACCGCGCCGCCGGTGGCGGTGTCTGACGCGGAACTTCCCGGCGCTCTGGTCAGCGAAGAGGATGCGGCAAAGGTTGAACCCGTGCCAGAACTAAAACGTAGACCAAAGGCTGAGCCGCTTGCGCCGCCTTTACCTGCAAAGCGGCCCGCGCCAGTGGTGGCGTCTTCTCCGGCACCCGCGCCGCGCTGGAAGCCGTTTGTCGCCGGGATGGTCACCATGCTGGCGGTGGCGGGCATCGCCGTCGGTGGATGGCTGGCGTTGCGTCAGTCCGATTTACCGCCCATTTCGGTGACCCAAAATGTGATACCGGGCCTGCCGGGGGCATCTCCCCTGATGCCGGTGGATCTGCCTCAGACGCAGCGCCAGCTTGACGAGCTCGCCCGCCTGGCGCCGGACTGGGCGGTAAGCTACGGCGACCAGCTGGTCCGGCAGGCCCTGAGTCGCTGGCCGGATCAAGCACAACCGCTGGCGCAGCAGTGGCGGCAGCAGTTGAGCGCTGCCGCATTGCCCGCGGAAAACCTCACCGGCTGGTCCGAGGGAATGCAGCAGCTGCAGCGGCTCGCCGGCCAGCTCAATGCCCTCGACGAGCAGAAGGGGAGATACCTCACGGTGAGCGAACTGAAAACCGCAGTGTTTGCCATCATGCAGTCGTTTAACCGCGCCGTTCCGCTGGAGGAGGAGCTACGCCAGCTGGTCGCGCTTCCCGTTGATCAACCCTGGCCTGCCGCCCGGGGAAGCCTCGCGGAGCTGCATCTGCAACAGCTGATCGTGGAGTATGCCCTGCTGAAGCGAAAGCAGTCGCCGCCCGCTGAGATCCCCCTACCGGTAAGCCCTCAGTGAGTGAGGCGGTGAAATAAAGTGTGTGCATGGCAACATTTTCTTTACATCATGATTGCAAGAACCGAACGCCCTTCGTAGTCTGAAAATGATTTAAATATACCATTTGTGTTTATATTGAAAATTTCATTTCGACCTCTGAGGGCATGCTATGAAGCACTGTAAAATCATCCTGTTAGTGGGGTTACTGGCCAGTTCCGCCTCGGCTTTGGCGGAGAAGATCGGCGTCTCAATGGCCTACTTCGATCAAAACTTTCTCACCATTATCCGCCAGTCCATTGAGAAAGAAGCTCAAGCCCGCCACGTCGACGTGCAGTTTGAAGACGCCCGCGGCGACACCGGACGTCAGGCCGATCAGGTGCAGAGCTTTATCGCCTCTGGCGTGGACGCGATCATCGTCGACCCGGTGGACTCCGCCAGCACCCCGCAGCTGACGAAGATGGCGCAGCAGGCCAAAATGCCGCTGGTGTATGTGAACCGGACGCCGGGGGATAAAACGTTACCGCCTGGCGTGGTGTTTGTCGGTTCGGACGAGCGGGAGTCCGGCACATTGCAGATGGAGGCGCTGTCGAAGCTGGCGAACTACAAAGGCAATGTCGCCATCATGATCGGCAATCTCACTGACGCCGGCGCGCTGCAGCGCACCAAAGACGTCGAGCAGGTGGTGGCCAAATATCCGGCAATGAAAGTGGTGCAGAAACAGCCGGCCAACTATTCCCGCAGCGAGGGAATGGATCTGATGCAGAACTGGACAGGCAACGGGGAAGCGATTGATATTGTGGCGGCGAACAACGACGAGATGGCGATTGGCGCGGCGATGGCGCTGGAGAAGAGCCAGAAGAAGCTGTTGATCGGTGGGATCGACGCCACGCCGGACGGGCTGAAAGCCCTGGCCAGCGATAAGATCCAGGTGACGGTCTTCCAGGACGCCGTCGGTCAGGGCAAAACGGCCTTAGCGGTAGCGCTGAAGCTGATTAAAGGAGAAAAGGTCGAGTCTCATGTCTGGATCCCGTTTGAGTTAGTGACCAAAGAAAACATGCAGACCTATGTGGAAAAGAGTCATTAACGGCAAGGCGCACGTGAACGAACTTTGCTGATAAAACCGGGCTGATAATGTGACGCCCGGGCAACGAAACCGGAGGAAAAGACATGGCAACGGCAAGAAGCGGCTATACGCTGCAGGTGATAAAGGCAGGGCAGCAGGGACATGTTGAAATGAGGTGGGGGCATCTCGCAGACGTTGATACGCGCGCGGCGGCGGCGGCCATCGTGCAGCAAATCGGGCGACCATCTTCCGCAGCGGGACAGCAGGAGATCAGCCTGTCACTGACCAATGCCGCCAGCGGCATCTCGGTCGAGCTTCATCACCCGGCCTCAGGGGAAAGCGCCACCCCGGCTTTCATCGAGGGCGAATTAAAGAAAATTGTGCAGATCGTTGATGGCTATGAGGCGGCTGAAGAGACCCATATTGTGGAGTAGCGTGTCGTCCGGGAAAAAAAATCCACGCCGCTGCGTGGATTTTTATGACGCGGTGGTGGCGAAAACGCCAGCCAGCGGGATCAGACGTTGAACAGGAAGTTCATCACATCGCCATCTTTCACGATGTAGTCTTTACCTTCAGCACGCATTTTACCGGCTTCTTTTGCACCCTGTTCGCCTTTGTAGGTAATAAAGTCTTCATAGGCGATGGTCTGCGCGCGGATAAAACCTTTTTCGAAGTCAGTGTGGATCTTACCGGCTGCCTGCGGCGCGGTTGCCCCGACCGGGATGGTCCATGCGCGAACTTCCTTCACCCCAGCGGTGAAGTAGGTCTGCAGATTCAGCAGCTCGTAACCGGCGCGGATCACGCGGTTGAGGCCTGGCTCTTCGAGACCCAGCTCGGCCATAAACTCGTCGCGGTCAGCGTCGTCCAGCTCGGCAATATCGGACTCAACGGCGGCGCAAACGGCGACGACCACAGAACCTTCGGCGGCGGCAATTTCACGGACTTTATCGAGATAAGGGTTATTCTCAAAACCGTCTTCATTGACGTTGGCGATATACATGGTCGGCTTCAGCGTCAGGAAACTGAGGTATTTAATCGCTGCTTTGTCTTCGTCGGTCAGGTTTTTCAGTGAACGCAGCATGCCGGCATTTTCCAGCTGCGGCAGGCATTTTTCCAGCGCCGCCAGCTCAGCTTTAGCGTCTTTATCGCCGCCTTTAGCTTTCTTCTGCACACGGTGGATAGCGCGCTCGCAGGTGTCCAGATCGGAGAGTGCCAGCTCGGTGTTGATAACGTCGATGTCGTCAGCCGGATCCACTTTGTTGTTAACGTGGATAATGTTGTCATTTTCAAAGCAGCGAACTACGTGGCCGATGGCTTCGGTTTCACGGATGTTGGTCAGAAACTGGTTGCCGAGACCTTCACCTTTGGACGCGCCTTTCACCAGGCCCGCGATATCAACGAATTCCATCGTCGTCGGCAGGATGCGCTGCGGTTTGACGATTTCAGCCAGCTTGTCCAGACGCGGATCGGGCATCGGTACGACACCGGTGTTCGGCTCAATGGTACAGAAGGGGAAGTTGGCCGCTTCAATACCCGCTTTGGTGAGCGCATTGAACAGGGTGGATTTGCCGACGTTGGGCAAACCGACGATACCGCATTTGAATCCCATGATTTAAATCACCTTAATCTTTGGATAATCAATCTGTTATAAGCAACAGATTGCAGAAAATTGAATAGCTTTGCCTATTATACACGGTGCGCGGCAAAAATGCCGCACGACAACGGCTTATTGCGCCTTAAAGGCATGTAAGCGGTTGGTGGCTTTGGTCAGCCCGTCCTTTAACCAGATTTCGGTGCAGCGCGCCGCTTCGTCGACAGCATCATCAATCAGTTTCTGCTCGCTGGCCGGCGGTTTGCCGAGTACAAAGCCGACAACCTTGTTTTTGTCACCCGGATGGCCGATCCCGACGCGTAAGCGGTGAAAGTTCGGGTTATTGCCGAGCTTACTGATGATGTCCTTTAGGCCGTTGTGGCCGCCATGGCCACCGCCAAGCTTGAATTTCGCCACCCCGGGCGGCAAATCCAGCTCATCATGGGCGACCAGAATTTCATCCGGGTTAATGCGATAAAAGGTCGCCATTGCAGCCACTGCTTTACCGCTGAGGTTCATAAACGTCGTAGGAACCAGCAGGCGAACGTCTTCGCCCGCCAGATTGATGCGCGAGGTGTAGCCGAAGAACTTGCTCTCTTCGCGCAGCGGCGCACGATGGCGATCCGCCAGTAAATCTACATACCAGGCGCCAGCGTTGTGCCGGGTGGCGGCATATTCCGCACCGGGGTTGGCCAGGCCGACAATCAGTTTAATGGTCACGTTTTCTTTCCTGCATGGGGCATTCTCTGCCGCGTAGTGTACTGTCTGCGGGCGCGCTTGACAAAGTTCTGCCCACGAGACAATACCAGCATTGGTGATTACCCAACTGAATCATTAGAATTTGATATTGTTCAGAGGCTTATTTGTAAATATTTGTCTAATCGGTGTTCACTAATGTGATCGTGGGCGCACTCCAGGGCAGGGACCCTGTCTATACTACACCTATAAGATTTGGGGATATTCCCTGGCAACCCAAAGTCCGGAGGTGACACATGAAACGCAAAAACGCTTCGTTACTCGGTAACGTACTCATGGGGTTAGGGTTGGTGGTGATGGTTGTGGGGGTAGGTTACTCCATTCTGAACCAGCTTCCGCAGCTTAACCTGCCGCAATTCTTTGCACATGGCGCAATCTTAAGCATCTTCGTTGGCGCCGTGCTCTGGCTGGCCGGTGCCCGTATTGGCGGCCACGAGCAGGTCAGCGACCGCTACTGGTGGGTGCGCCACTATGATAAACGCTGCCGTCGTAATCAGCATCGCCACAGCTAACCGTAGCATGATTTCCCGCATCGGCCCCTGAAGGCCGATGCGTTTTCCTGTGACTCTCGTTATTTCCTCCTCTTTTCCCCATCACCATACGACCCCATTCCGTCCTGACCTCCGTGCTGCTAAGGTTGCTGCCAAAATGAATAGCAAATGAGGTTTTCGCTTGACCCTGACGTTACGTGAGGCAGCAGAGTAGCGGACCTGGCCACAGAGAGGAGCAGTCATGTTAATTCAGGTGGGAGAGCTGGCGAAGCGCGCCGGAATGACGGTGCGTACGCTGCATCATTATGAACAGACGGGGCTGTTAACGCCTTCGGCCAGAAGCGAGGCGGGCTATCGGCTCTATAACCTGTCCGCGGTTCAGCGCCTGCATATGATAAAGGCGCTGGCGCAGGCCGGGCTGACGCTCGCCACCATCAAGGACTATCTCGATCGGCAAACGCTGTCGCTACCCGAGCTGCTGACGCAGCAGATAGAGACGCTCAACGCCCAATTGCGCGATGTCGGCAGGCTGCGCGACCGGCTGTTGGTGCTGCGCGAGGCGCTGGCGGGCGGCAATGAACCCGATCTGGAGTCCTGGCTACAGACGCTGGAGTTAATGAAAATGTACGATCGTTGGTTTAGTCAACAGGAGTTAGCCGCGCTGCCGTTTGCGGCACAGGACGAACAGCGCGCGCAGGCGTGGCGCGAGCTAACAGAGGAGGTGCAGACGCTGATGGCGAGCGGCTGCCCGACGGACAGTCCGCAGGCGATGAGTCTGGCGACGCGCTGGATGGAGCGCCTGGAGCAGGATACGGCAGGGCGCCCGGAGTTTCTGACCCGCCTGAACGAGATGCATGCCGCCGAGCCGCAAATGGTTGAACAGACCGGCGTCACCCCGGCCATCATCGCCTTTATCACCGAGGCCTTTGCCGAAAGCAAACTGGCCATCTGGGCGCGTTACCTCGACGACGAGGAGATGGCGTTCACCCGCCGGCACTATTTCGACCGGCTACAGGAGTGGCCTGCGCTGGTGGCGAAGCTGCATCAGGCGTGCCGGGAGGGCGTAGCGCCGGACTCGGCGTCGGGTCAGGCGCTGGCCCGGGCGTGGCTTGAACTGTTTCAGTCCTATGCCGGTACCCGGCCGCAGACGTTGCAGAAGTTTCGTCGGGCAATGGAGCAGGAGCCGCATTTGATGAAGGGCACCTGGATGACGCCGGCGGTGCTGAGCTGGCTGCAGCAGGCGACCGGAGCCTTGATGCGGCAGGCGCAGGGGCCTGCCGCCGGGTGATCACAGGTCAGCCAGCGCGGCCTGACGATCGGGGTAGAAGCTCAGGCGTCCGGGCAGCGGCTTGACGCCGGCGCGCGCTAACGTGCGCAGCGGCTGAAACTCGAGGTTAGATACGCGCAATTCACAGCCTTCCGGCAGCTTGTTCACAAAGCGCTGGAAGGCATCCAGACCACCGGCGTCGAGAACCGGCACCGCGTCCCATTTCAGCACCACGATGCGCTTGCCGGCGATCCGGGTCTCCAGGTCGTTGAACAAGCCTTCGGCGGCGGCAAAGAACAGCGGCCCAATCACCCGCAGCACCAGCACATCGTCTGGCACCTCGACGTTGACCGGTGCCAGATGGGTCATGCGCGCGATACGGCGCATAAACAACAGCGAGGCCAGCACGATCCCGACGCTGATGGCAATCACCATATCAAACAGCACCGTCAGCGACATGCACATCAGCATCACCACGATGTCGTCTTTCGGTGCGTGGCGCAGCAGGTTGATCACTTTATGCGCCTCGCTCATATTCCATGCCACCATCAGCAGCAGGGCGGCCATCGCCGACAGCGGCAGCCAGGAGAGCAGCGGGGCGAGGATCAGCAGCGCCAGGATCACCAGCAGGGCGTGGATCACGGCGGCAACCGGCGATGTGGCGCCGGCGCGGACGTTCGCTGCCGAGCGGGCAATCGCCGCGGTGGCAGTGATCCCGCCGAAGAACGGCGCAACGATGTTGCCCAGCCCCTGGCCAATCAGCTCGCTGTTGGCTTTATGCTTGGTACCGGTCATGCCATCGAGCACCACCGCGCACAGCAGAGACTCAATGGCGCCGAGCATCGCCATGGAGAACGCGGCAGGCAGCAGGGCCTGCAGCGAGGCCCAGCTCAGGGTAAAGTTTGAGCCCGGCATATCCCAGGGGAGTACCAGCTGCGGCAGCAGCTGTGGAATACCGTTGCCCTGAGTGCCGTCTGCCAGCTGATAGTGGAACTGCGAGCCAATTGTGGCGACATCGCCGCCGAGCAAATTAACCACCAGCATCACCGCGCAGCCAGCCAGCAGCGCCGGAAGGTGGCCCGGCAGACGGATACCCAGCCGCGGCCAGAGGATCAAGGTGCCAAGGGTGACGACGCCGATGGCTGCATCGCCGGGGTTAATCGTTGGCAGGGCCATCGCCAGCGCCGCCACTTTCTGCAGGTAATGCTCCGGCACATGGGGCATCTGCAGGCCGAGGAAGTCTTTAATCTGCATGGTACCGATGGTGATACCGATCCCGGAGGTGAAACCGAGAGTCACCGACAGCGGGATATATTCGATCAGACGGCCAAAGCGCGCCAGACCAAAGAGAATTAAAAAGATCCCCGACATCAGCGTCGCCACCAGTAGCCCCGCCAGACCAAACTGCTGGGAAACCGGATAGAGGATCACCACAAAGGCGGCGGTCGGACCGGAAACGCTAAAGCGCGACCCGCCGGTTAAGGCGATCACAATCCCTGCCACCGCTGAAGTATAGAGGCCGTACTGCGGCGGCACACCGCTGCCAATCGCCAGCGCCATCGCCAGCGGAATCGCAATGATCCCGACGGTGATCCCGGCGATCAGGTCGCGGGTAAAGCGGGCGGTGGTGTACTTTTCTTTCCAACAAGCGTCGATGAGGGCGCGGAAAGGCATCACATGTGAGGAAAATAATCTGTTCACAATAATGTTTCATCCATGAGCGCATCATCTGTCAACTAAATGGCAGGTGAAGGAGGCATTGGTCATTTCCACGTCATCCTTCGGGATGCCTCTGTGTTGGCTGCGTTCATTTACCCCGGTCACGTACTGCCTGTACGCTCCCGGGGATTCATTCACTTGCCGCCTTGACGCATGCCGAATGATTTTGTGGAAGAATTAAAAATTCAGAGACAAAAAAAACCGCCGCAGCGGGTTTTTATGCTCGGCTCGATTAATGTTCGAACATAGCAGAGATAGATTCTTCATTGCTGATACGGCGAATAGCTTCAGCCAGCATACCGGAGAGCGTCAGAGTACGCACTTTATCCAGCGCTTTAATTTCGGGTGCCAGCGGAATGGTATCGCAAACGACAAATTCATCAATCACAGAGTTTTTGATGTTCTGGATAGCGTTACCGGAGAAGATCGGGTGCGTGGCGTAAGCGAATACGCGTTTCGCGCCACGCTCTTTCAGCGCTTCTGCCGCTTTACACAGGGTGCCGCCGGTGTCGATCATATCGTCGACCATCACGCAGTCACGACCAGCCACGTCGCCGATGATATGCATCACCTGGGAGACGTTGGCGCGCGGACGGCGCTTGTCGATGATAGCCATATCGGTATCATTCAGCAGTTTAGCGATAGCGCGGGCACGCACAACGCCGCCGATGTCCGGAGAAACCACAATCGGGTTGTCCAGGTTCAGCTGCAGCATATCTTCCAGCAGGATTGGGCTGCCGAACACGTTATCAACTGGCACATCGAAGAAGCCCTGGATCTGTTCTGCGTGCAGGTCAACGGTCAGCACGCGGTCAACGCCGACGCTGGACAGGAAATCTGCCACCACTTTCGCGGTGATTGGCACACGAGCAGAACGAACACGACGGTCCTGGCGAGCATAACCGAAGTAAGGGATAACGGCGGTGATACGACCTGCCGAAGCACGACGCAGAGCATCAACCATAACAACCAGTTCCATCAGGTTGTCATTGGTGGGAGCACAAGTGGACTGGATGATGAAAATATCACCACCGCGTACGTTTTCATTGATTTGTACGCTGACTTCGCCGTCGCTAAAACGACCTACAGCGGCGTCGCCAAGAGAAGTGTACAGGCGGTTGGCAATACGTTGTGCTAGTTCCGGGGTGGCGTTACCAGCAAAAAGCTTCATATCAGGCACGAGAAGAACCTCAGGCATGCGTCCAGTGGTGGATGAGTGGGCCAATAATGTGCGGGCTGGCGCCATTCGATCCAGTCGGTGTATTTAAAGAGCACGATGCAACGTCTGGAACAGGGTGACGTTGTCACCGTAACTCAATTTCCCCGGTTGACTCGTCATCGTTGCGCCATCACGGCGCAGGATTCAGAGCAGGGCCTGCTTGAGCGGCGAGAGGTTAACTCCGCGCGCCACAAAGCCGTTTAGCCATGCCGGGGCAGTGTCCAGCACCTGACGGGCAGCGGATTCGGTGTTAAATTCAGCAAACACACAGGCCCCTGTGCCGGTCAGGCGTGACGGCGCATATTCTAACAGCCAGGAAAGCGCTGCATCAACCTCGCGAAAACGTTTTCTTGCGATAAGCTCGCAATCGTTGCTGAATTCACAATTTAATAACGTATTAATTGACCGGCGCGGGGTATTTCGTGGTAGCTCCGGATCGCGAAAAATGACTGGCGTCGGAATACTGACCCCCGGGTGCGCCACCAGGTACCATTTTTCCTCGGGCTCCACCGGCGTCAGAATTTCGCCGACCCCTTCGGCAAAGGCGGCATGACCGCGCACGAAGACCGGCACATCGGCCCCCAGCTGAAGGCCCAGGGTCGCCAGCTCCTCTTCCGAGAGACCGCAGCCCCAGAGATGGTTGAGCGCCACCAGCACGGTGGCGGCATTGGATGAGCCGCCGCCCAGGCCGCCGCCCATCGGCAGGCGCTTGTCGACACTGATATCGGCGCCGCTACCCGCCGGCAGGCGGTCGCTTTCGCTGGCGGCACGCATCAGCAGACGCGCGGCGCGAACGATCAGGTTCTCCTCGTCCGGCACGCCGGCCACCGGCGTCAGCAGGCGCAGTTGACCGTCAGTTCGCGGTTCGATGGTCAAGGTGTCGCCATAGTCGAGAAACTGAAACAGCGTCTGCAGGGTATGGTAACCATCGGCCCGCTGGCCGGTGATATATAAAAACAGATTCAGTTTTGCAGGAGAGGGCCAGCGGCTCATCATTTCACGATCCAGTTATCCATCTTCAGCTTGATGCGCTGAGCGCCATTGTTCAGCTCGACATTAGACGGCAGGGCTGGCTGGGTATCGCTGGTGTAGCCGCCGTAGGTGACGTGCCAGGTTTTGCCATTTTGCGTGTAGTTAAGTTCACGCAGACGGTACTGATCGTCCAGCGAATAGTCGGTGGCGTCGCCCGGCAGGCCGATGATCCACTGGCGCAGGCTGTTCAGCGGGATCGGCATCCCGGTCAGGCGGCCGATCATCTCTTCGGCATCGGTGGCGGTGTAGGTCTGGCCTTTGTTATCGATCAGCTGCACGCTGCCTGGCTGCGCGGTCAGCGACAGCTCGGTGCTGCCCAGCGGGTTGGTCAGCAGCAGGCGATAGCGGTCCTGGCCGGTCTGTTGCCAGAAGAAGCGAGCATAGACTTTTTGCTCATCGGAAAGATAGGCAAACGCCCCGCGAGTCTGGAACTGGTTGAGGCTGCGAACAGCCTGCTGGTGCTGACGCCACTGCGGCGAATCCGGGCTTTTGCCAGGCCCTTGCGGCGTATGAAGAGAACAGGCGGTGAGGACGAGGCTGGCCAGCGGCAGCAAGCGGAACAGTCGATTCATAATGATGACAAATCCTTGATGTCTACAGGGAAAAACGGCGGCAGGGGAACAGCGGGCCGATTTGTGTAGCAGGTTACATTTATAACCCTTAATGCTAGCGTCGCCGGGCGATAGCGTCTACGTTCAAGTTGTCTGAAATCAAAAAATTAACGTTAATGGCGGTCTTGCTTTGGCTATTACTCCAAAAGGGGAGCCTCTCTTTTATTGATTACGCGCATCCTGTATGATGCACTCAGACTAACCTTAGCAACGCTGGTACTACTCCCTCACAATGACCCTTTTAGCTCTTGGCATCAATCACAAAACAGCGCCGGTCGACCTGCGAGAACGCGTGACGTTTTCGCCGGAAACGCTCGATCAGGCGCTGGAGAGCTTGCTGGCTCAGCCGATGGTGCAGGGTGGGGTAGTGCTGTCGACCTGCAACCGCACGGAACTCTATCTCAGCGTCGAAGAGCAGGACAATCTGCAGGAAGCGCTGATCCGCTGGCTGTGCAACTATCACGGCCTCAACGAAGAAGACCTGCGTAAGAGCCTCTACTGGCACCAGGATAATGACGCCGTCAGCCATCTGATGCGCGTCGCCAGCGGCCTCGATTCGCTGGTGCTGGGCGAGCCGCAGATCCTCGGCCAGGTGAAAAAAGCGTTTGCTGATTCCAGCCGCGGTCATCTGAACGTCAGCGAACTGGAGCGGATGTTCCAGAAATCGTTCTCGGTGGCAAAGCGTGTGCGTACCGAAACCGATATCGGCGCCAGCGCCGTTTCCGTCGCGTTCGCCGCCTGTACCCTGGCGCGGCAAATCTTTGAATCGCTCTCCAGCGTCACCGTGTTACTGGTCGGCGCCGGTGAAACCATCGAACTGGTGGCGCGCCATCTTCGCGAACATCACGTGCGCAAAATGGTGATTGCCAACCGCACCCGCGAACGCGCCCAGGCGCTGGCGGACGAAGTGGGCGCCGAGGTGATTGCCCTCAGCGATATCGACGAACGGCTGAAAGAGGCCGACATTATTATCAGCTCCACCGCCAGCCCGCTGCCGATCATCGGCAAAGGCATGGTGGAGCGCGCGCTTAAGGCGCGGCGTAACCAGCCGATGCTGCTGGTGGATATCGCCGTTCCGCGCGATGTCGAACCAGAGGTCGGCAAACTGGCCAACGCCTACCTTTACAGCGTCGACGATCTGCAAAACATCATTCAGCACAACCTGGCGCAGCGTAAGGCCGCGGCGGTGCAGGCGGAATCGATCGTCGAGCAGGAGACCAGCGAATTTATGGCCTGGCTGCGCGCGCAGAGCGCCAGCGAGACGATTCGCGAATACCGTTCTCAGTCTGAGCAGGTCCGTGAGGAGCTGACGGCGAAGGCGCTGGCCGCGCTAGAGCAGGGCGGTGATGCCCAGGAAATTATGCAGGATCTGGCCCGCAAGCTGACCAACCGCCTGATCCACGCGCCAACCAAATCTCTTCAGCAGGCCGCCCGTGACGGGGACGACGAACGCCTGCATATTCTGCGCAACAGCCTCGGGCTGGAATAGCGCACCTTTCTCTTATTTTCAGGACAGGGTGAATTCACGCCTATGAAGTCTTCTATTGTTGCCAAACTGGAAGCGTTGTACGAGCGCCATGAAGAAGTGCAGGCGCTGCTCGGCGATGCCGCGACGATTGCCGATCAGGATAAATTCCGCGCGTTGTCGCGGGAATACGCTCAACTGAGCGATGTGGCGCGCTGCTATACCGACTGGCGTCAGGTGCAGGAGGATATCGAAACTGCGCAGATGATGCTCGACGATCCGGAGATGCGCGAAATGGCGCAGGAAGAGCTGCGTGACGCCAAAGAAAAAGGCGACCAGCTGGAGCAACAGCTGCAGGTGCTGCTGTTGCCGAAAGATCCCGATGACGAGCGTAACGCTTTCGTGGAAGTGCGCGCCGGAACCGGCGGCGACGAAGCGGCGCTGTTTGCCGGCGATCTGTTCCGCATGTACAGCCGCTATGCGGAATCGCGCCGCTGGCAGGTGGAGATCCTCAGCGCCAACGAAGGTGAACACGGCGGATTCAAAGAGGTGATCGCCAAATTCAGCGGCGACGGCGTTTACGGTCGGCTGAAATTTGAATCCGGCGGCCATCGCGTGCAGCGTGTGCCGGCCACCGAATCGCAGGGGCGTATTCATACCTCCGCCTGCACCGTGGCGGTGATGCCGGAGCTGCCGGAAGCCGAAATGCCGGACATTAACCCGGCGGATCTGCGCATCGATACTTTCCGCTCCTCCGGCGCGGGCGGTCAGCACGTCAACACCACCGACTCAGCTATCCGTATTACTCACCTGCCGACCGGCATCGTGGTGGAGTGTCAGGACGAACGTTCCCAGCATAAAAACAAAGCCAAGGCGTTGTCAGTGCTGGGGGCGCGTATCCGCGCCGCCGAAGTGGCCAAGCGTCAGCAGGCGGAAGCCTCCACGCGCCGTAACCTGCTGGGCAGCGGCGATCGTAGCGACCGTAACCGCACTTACAATTTCCCACAGGGGCGCGTGACCGACCACCGCATCAACCTGACGCTTTACCGTCTGGATGAAACCATGGAAGGCAAACTCGATATGCTGATTGAGCCAATTGTTCAGGAATATCAGGCCGATCAGCTGGCGGCGCTGTCCGAGCAGGAATGATGACCTTTCAGGCCTGGCTGCAGCAGGCGATCGCCCGACTGCGTGAAAGCGACAGCCCGCGACGCGATGCCGAGATCCTGCTGGGACATGTTACCGGCCGGGCGCGCACCTGGATTTTGGCCTTCGGCGAAACGACGCTGTCCGCTGACGAGGCGACGACGCTGGAGGCGCTCCTGCAGCGACGTCAGCGCGGAGAACCCATTGCCCACCTGGTTGGGCAGCGTGAGTTCTGGTCGCTGCCGCTGTTCGTCTCCCCGGCGACGCTGATCCCCCGACCGGATACCGAGTGTCTGGTGGAGCAGGCGCTGGCGCGACTGCCTGCCGCGCCGTGCCGTATTCTCGACCTCGGCACCGGGACCGGCGCCATTGCTCTGGCGCTGGCCAGCGAGCGTCCGGATTGCGAGGTCACCGCGGTGGATGTGATGCCGGACGCCGTGGCGCTGGCATTGCGCAATGCCGCTCATCTGGACATCGCTAACGTGACGATACGGCAAAGCGACTGGTTTACCGCGCTGGCCGGGCAGCGTTTTGCCATGATCGTCAGTAATCCACCCTATATCGACGCCGCCGACCCGCATCTCGCCGAGGGCGATGTGCGCTTTGAGCCGTTGACGGCGCTGGTGGCGGGCGAGCAGGGGCTGGCGGATCTGGCGCAGATTATCCGCGAGGGACGGCAGTATCTGCTGCCCGGCGGCTGGATGCTGCTGGAGCATGGCTGGACCCAGGGCGAGGCGGTTCGCGCCCTGTTCCGCGAAGCGGGCTATCTCGACGTCGCGACCTGTCGCGACTATGGCGACAATGAACGTCTGACTCTCGGACGTTTACCCGACATGGAGAACGTTGGCTGATGAACTTATTCACGGCTGTCCTCTACCTGCACATCGCCAGCGTGGTGGTGTCGGTAGGATTGTTCGTTTTACGTTACTGGTGGATGTATCATCAGAGCCCGCTGCTGAACCAGCGGTGGGTGCGAATTGCGCCGCACTGCAGCGATACGCTGCTGTTTCTCAGCGGTGCGGGTTTAATGGCGATAACGCACTACCTGCCGTTCACCGAAGACGGCGCATGGCTGACTGAAAAGCTGTTTGGCGTTATCATTTACATCGCATTAGGTTTTATCGCGCTGGGCCGCCGTCGTCCGCGCAGCCAGCAGAGCCGTTTTATCGCGTTCCTGCTGGCGCTGGTGGTGTTGTTTATTATCATTCAACTCGCCATCACAAGAATACCGATACTGGGGTAGGGCATGGGGTCATTAGCGGATTTCGAATTTAACAAAGCGCCATTGTGTGATGGCATGGTCCTCATTTCTGAACAGGTCCGCGACGATTTTCCGTCGCGTTTTGTCGAGGAAGAGCTGCAGCGGCTGCTGCGCCTCGCGCAGGAGGAGATTGCGCCGTCGTGGGACCAGGAACGCCAGATAGAACGCCTGCTGGCGCTGTTTTACGACGAGTGGGGCTTTGGCGCGTCGCAGGGCATTTATCGTCTTTCCGACGCGTTATGGCTGGATAAAGTGCTGGTCAACCGTCAGGGGAGCGCGGTGTCGTTAGGCGCGATCCTGCTGTGGATCGCCCAGCGCCTGGCGCTGCCGGTGGTGCCGGTGATCTTCCCGACCCAAATGCTGTTGCGTGCGGATCCGGAAACCAGCGAAGAGATGTGGCTGATTAATCCGTTTAACGGCGAGACCCTCGACGAACATACCCTGGAGGTATGGCTGAAGGGCAACATCGGGCCGGTGGCGGAACTGTTTAATGAAGATCTCGACGAAGCGGATAACGCCGAGGTGATCCGCAAGCTGCTGGACACCCTGAAGTCGGCGCTGATGGAAGAGCGGCAGATGGAGCTGGCTCTGCGCGCCAGCGAAGCGCTGCTGCAGTTTAACCCGGAAGATCCGTATGAGATCCGCGACCGCGGGCTGATATACGCCCAGCTGGACTGCGATCACGTGGCGCTGTTGGATCTGAGCTATTTCGTTGAGCAGTGCCCGGAGGATCCGATCAGTGAGATGATCCGCGCGCAGATCAACACGATTTCGCACAAACAAATTACATTGCATTAGTCTGGAACCATTCCGGTTACACCCTGATAAGGCGAACTTATGAAACAAAAAGTGGTTAGCATTGGTGATATCAACGTAGCAAACGACCTGCCGTTCGTGCTGTTCGGCGGGATGAACGTGCTGGAGTCGCGCGACCTGGCGATGCGCATCTGCGAACATTACGTCACCGTTACGCAGAAGCTTGGCATCCCCTACGTCTTCAAAGCCTCCTTTGATAAAGCCAACCGTTCCTCCATCCACTCCTATCGTGGTCCGGGTCTGGAAGAAGGGATGAAGATTTTCCAGGAGCTGAAGCAGACCTTTGGCGTGAAAATCATCACCGACGTTCATGAAGCCAGCCAGGCGCAGCCGGTGGCTGACGTGGTGGACGTGATCCAGCTTCCGGCCTTCCTCGCGCGCCAGACTGACCTGGTGGAAGCGATGGCCAAAACCGGGGCGGTGATCAACGTCAAGAAGCCGCAGTTCGTCAGCCCGGGTCAGATGGGCAATATCGTCGATAAGTTTATCGAAGGCGGTAACGACAAAGTGATCCTCTGCGACCGCGGCGCTAACTTCGGTTACGACAACCTGGTCGTGGATATGCTCGGCTTCGGCGTGATGAAGAAAGCCTCCAACAACTCGCCGGTTATCTTCGACGTCACCCACGCGCTGCAGTGCCGCGACCCGTTTGGCGCTGCCTCCGGCGGTCGCCGCGCGCAGGTGAGCGAGCTGGCCCGCGCCGGTATGGCGGTAGGTATCGCCGGTCTGTTTATCGAAGCGCATCCGGATCCGGACCACGCGAAATGCGACGGCCCGTCCGCGCTGCCGCTGGATAAACTGGAGCCGTTCCTCAAGCAGATGAAAGCGATTGACGATCTGGTGAAAAGCTTCGACGAGCTGGATACCAGCAAGTAAGCCTGACCGCATCACAGAAAAAGCCTGCCGGTGTTAACACCGGCAGGCTTTTTTTTCGCCCGGACTCCGCCGGGCGGGTAAGCGGGGTCAGGCGAAAATGGTCATCAGATAGGCGGCGAACAGCGCCAGGTGGGCCGCGCCGTTCAGCACATTGGTGCGCCCGGTGGAGAAGGAGATATGGCACAGCACCAGCGAGGCGACCATCACCACCATCTCCGGGGCGCCAAGGCCAAAGCGCAGCTCATTGCCGGTCAGGAAGGCGATGAGGGTGACCACCGGGACCGTCAGCGAGATGGTGGCCAGTACGGAGCCGAAAAACAGGTTCATCGCCCGCTGTACCTGATTGTTGAGCACCGCTTTGAGGGCGCCAAGGCCTTCCGGCGACAGGATCAGCAGGGCCACCAGGAAGCCGGTAAAGGCCACCGGGGCGTTCATGCTGGTCAACAGCGTTTCCAGCGGATTGGCGTTCATTTTGGTGACCGCGATCACTGCCACCAGGTGCACCAGCAGCCAGGCGGTATGCCACCCGCTGCTGTGGGCAGACGGTTTACCGTGGTGCGGGTCGTCATCGTCGCTGTCGTCTTCATGCTCATAAACAAACAGACTCTGATGGGTTTTGGTTTGAATCAGCAGGAAAACGCCGTACATGGCCGCCGAGATCACCGCCACCAGCAGCGATTGCCCGGTGCTGAAGTTTGCGCCCGGCAGCGCCATCGGAAACACCAGCACGATAATCGCCAGCGGAAACAGGGCGATAAGATACTGCTTAATGCCGAACAGATTCATATATTGGGTGGCAAATTTACGCCCGCCCAGCAGCAGAGAGAAACCGACCAGACCGCCGGTGACGATCATAATAATGGAGTAGAGCGTATCACGCATCAGGGTCGGCGCGGCGTCGCCGGTGGCCATTAAGGCGGAGATCAGACTGACCTCAAGGATAACCACCGACAGACTGAGAATCAGGGAGCCATAGGGTTCGCCCAGGCGGTGGGCGAGGACGTCGGCGTGGCGGACCACGCTGAAGGCGCTGCTTAAAATACCGACCAGCGCGAGGATATTAATTGCGATAACCACTGGCAGTGACTGGCTGCTGCCCCAGAAAAACAGCACCGCCAGCGCCAGCACCGGAAAGACGAGGGAAGACTCCTTATGGCGGGTTTTTACCGCCTCATGTGCATGGGTCATGAACCATCTCCATTTATGCAGGTGTTATAATTATAAAAACGTAGGGCGGTAAAGTAACAGATTTTGATAAATTACCGCTGGTTTTTTACTTAAATTTACGGGTATCGAGTGATATCTTGATTAGTTTATTATAATTTATGTTTACCACTATTTAGTTCTTACTATTCAGATAATTACTAAAATAATTTTTCTACTCATTTTGACCTTGATAGCCAGCCGCTTGCGTACCAGACTTAAATTTAATGCTCAAACAGGAGGTCAGTATGCCCTATCGCAATAAACAAGAACTCCCCGACAGCGTTCAGCATGTTCTGCCTGCTCATGCGCAGGAAATTTATAAAGAAGCGTTTAACAGCGCCTGGGATCAATATAAAGATAAAGATGAGCGGCGCGATGACGCCAGCCGCGAAGAGACGGCGCACAAAGTCGCCTGGGCGGCGGTGAAGAACAGTTACGAGAAAGGCGATGATGATAAGTGGCATAAGAAAAAATAATTGCTGACGCCGCTTTTATGCTTGCCAGCGCCCCGCTGATTGCTTATTGAAGGATAAAGCTGGATAATATTTCAGCAATATTGACGGATGCATGAGACGAACGCCGGGAAGCGGGCAGTGGCGGAGGTAGTAAACAGTGTTAACTCGTGATTTCTTAATGAATGCGGATTGTAAGACAGCGTTTGGCGCTATTGAGGAATCGCTACTCTGGTCGGCAGAACAACGTGCAGCCTCGCTGGCGGCGACGCTGGCCTGCCGCCCGGATGATGGCTCAGTGTGGATCTTTGGCTACGGTTCGCTTATCTGGAACCCGGCGCTCAATTATCGCGAGTCCTGCACCGGTACGCTGCCGGGCTGGCATCGTGCGTTTTGCCTGCGGTTGACCGCCGGGCGCGGTAGCGCCTGCCAGCCGGGACGCATGCTGGCTCTCAAAGAGGGCGGCCGAACCACCGGCGTCGCCTATCGTTTGCCTGACGACACGCTGGAAGAAGAGCTGACCCTGCTGTGGAAGCGGGAGATGATCACCGGCTGCTATCTGCCCACCTGGTGCAAGCTGGAGCTGGATGACGGACGGACGGTGAATGCCCTGGTGTTTATTATGGATCCGCGCCACCCACTGTTTGAACCGGATACCAGCGCCCAGGTTATCGCCCCGCTGATCGCCCGGGCCAGCGGGCCGCTCGGCACCAACGCCCAGTATCTGTTTTCGCTGGAACAGGCGCTAAGCAAGTTGGGGATGCACGACGCCAGTCTCGATGACCTGGTGGCCAGCGTACGCGCGCTGTTGGGCGAGAGTCCGACGCCGGGCCTGGCCTGAGCGCGCGCAAAAGAAAAACGCCCGGCATGGCCGGGCGTCCGATTGCTGACCAGTAAGGAAAAAGCGTGGTTTTTCCTTACTGGTGGTCATCAGCCGAAAATCAATAAATTGATTTTCCTTGTTATTTTTCTGGTGCAATCTGCAAGCACAATGATTGCATGAGGTTTGTCATGAATCTCACGCCCGGCACGGCCGGGCGTATGTTCTGATAGTAACTGTCAGGCTGGCACGTAGCTGATGGAGTGCTCCAGTGACTGGCTGTGACTGTCGATAAGCACGTTCCAGGTGCCGCTGTAGGGCACCGTCAGATAGGCGCTATCCCGATCCTGCACGCTCAGAATATCCGCATGGCTATCGCCCGGGACCTTCGCGCTCATTAGATGAATATGGCAGCGCTCTGAACACCGCACCACCAGTGTGTCACCACCAAATAACGTCAAACTTGCTTTAACCATCGCCATTTTTGTACCCCGTTTCTGTCCCGCTACAGCATCCTGCCCACCCAGTCCTCGCGTGATATTGTTCACACTTTGCTCTGTGCATCACACCAAACGGCGCGGGCCGGGATGCTGATTTTGATCAAAAAAAGGGATAAAGATTAAACAAAAATGACGTTGTTCCTGAAAGCATTCAGCTAACGTTTTTTTTGTCTCTTCAAGCGCCAATACGTGACATTTCATCCCGTTCGACGGCCTACCTTCAGAAGGTCAGCACTTTATCTGCCGCCAGCGTCCACTGGGCCAGCTCAACCAGAGTACCGACCTCCACGCCGTCAATCAGCGGTAGCGCGCTGACGCCGCGGCCGTCCGCGCAGGTTTTGCACAACTTCACCGGCACCTGCTGGGCGGTGAGGATCTCCAGCATCTGCTGCACATTGTATCCTTCCGCCGGCTTCTGCCCGCGCAGCCCGGCGGTGACGGCGTCGGACATCAGAAACAGCCTGAGATCGAGGTCGGACTGTTGCTCGCGCAGGGCAATGGCCAGGCGCAGGCTGTTGAACAGGGATTCGCTGCCATAGGCGGCGCCGTTGGCGATAATCACAATACGTTGCATACAAACTCCTTCTTAAAGGCACGGTTATTGCTTTACCGCAGTATAAAGCGTTAACCCGGAGGAGGGGTATGAATAATACGACTGGTCACGCGCACGATGAGACGGCCTGGCTGCAGCTGGCGCGTCGCCTGCAAAAACAACAACTTCAGCAGCTTAGCCAACTGGGGGAACTGGCCAGCCAGCTCAGCGCGCTGGTGCATATGCTGCAGTGCGAGCGCGGGGCGTCGAATATTTTTCTTTGCTCGGGCGGCCAACTGTATGCGGCGGAATGTCGGGCGGGCGGGGCGCTGGTTGATGAGCGGTTAGCGCTGTTCTATGCCAGTCTCGAACGGGCACGTACGGTCGCCGGCAGCGCGCTGTGCTGGCGCATTGCCAGGGCGGTTGGCGATCTGCTGCAGCTTCCGGCGCTGCGCGCCGGCAGATTGCCGCGGAAGCCGCGACGGAGCAGTTCAGCCGTGTCATCCGCCATCTGCTGAACATCGTCCCGCAGCTCAATGACAGCATTGACGATCCGCCTGTGGCCGGCCGCATGGTCGCGCTGTACAGCTTTATGCAGGGTAAAGAGCTGGTGGGTCAGGAGCGCGCGCTGGGCGCTCTGGGCTTTACCCGCGGCGAGTTCAGCGACAGCCTGCGCCAGCAGCTGGTGGACCGTATTGACGGTCAGCAGCCCTGCTTCGACAGCTTTCAGGCGCTGGGCAGCCCGGCGACCGTCCAGCTGTTTATCACCCAATGCCAGGCCGGCCTGGACATTGAGCAACTGCGGCGGATCGCCTGTACCCGCCAGCCGGCCGCCGACGGCGGGGAAACGGCGCTGCGCTGGTTTGGCCTGCAAACCCAGCGGCTTGAACACCTGCGCGAAGTGGAAGAGCAATTGATCGACGATCTGCTGAACGCCACCGACGCGCTGTTAGTGGACGACGCGCCTGGCTGGCTGGCCGGCGAGGAAGTCGATACCCTGACGCCGCATCTGGATAAACAGCTGCTGCCGCTGGTGCGCCAGCAGGCCTATGAGCTGCAGCAGCTCTCCAGCCAGCTGGCCTCGCTGAAAGACGCGCTCGAAGAACGCAAGCTGATCGAAAAAGCGAAAAGCCTGCTGATGACGCACCAGGGAATGCAGGAGGAGCAGGCCTGGCAGACGCTGCGCAAGATGGCCATGGACAAAAATCAGCGCATGGTTGAGATAGCCCGCGCGCTGCTGATGGTGAAGGCGATTTGGCCGCTAACACCAAAGGAGTAGATGCACAATCGATGGGCATTCTCTGCCTGTCGGCGGTGCACTTTTACGTGAAAAACCGGCCAACGTTGGGAAAAAGCCTGCCAGTGCGCGATTGCCAAAGCTGGCATCCCGTTTGCATTACTTATTGAGTGAATAAAAGTCCGGACAACGAACCAATGGCGGTTCGGGTGTCCGTGGATAAAGGCGTCCTGCAGTGCGTATGCACTGTCGGACGCTTTTTTTTTGCGCGTGGTGGAGCGGATATGAGCGACAAGTTTTCAATTTCCCGGCGGCGCTTGCTGCAGGCAGGGGCCGCGCTGGGTGGCGCGATGCTGCTGCCGGGGGTGATGCAGGCCGCATGGGCCGGCGGATCGGACAAACCGGAGCAAACCCGCGTGCGGGTCGGATTTATTCCGCTGACCGATTGCGCGCCGCTGGCTATCGCCGCGGCGAAGGGGTTTGACAAAAAGTATGGCATCACCCTGGTGGCGAGTAAGGAAGCCAGCTGGGCGGCGGTGCGCGACAAGCTGGTGGCCGGCGAGCTGGACGCGGCGCATATTCTCTACGGCCTGCTGTACGGTCTTGAACTGGGGATCGCCAGCAAGCCGCAGGCGATGGCTAATCTGATGACCCTCAACCGCAATGGTCAGGCCATCACCCTCTCCGGTGAATTGCAGGAGAAAGGGGTAACCGACCTCGGCGGGCTGAAACGGCTGATCGACCGCAGCGCGCCGGGCAGCTACACCTTCGCCCATACCTTTCCCACCGGCACCCATGCCATGTGGCTCTACTACTGGCTGGCGAGCGCCGGCATCGATCCCTTTAACGATGTGCGCACCGTCGTGGTGCCGCCGCCGCAGATGGTGATGAACATGCGCATCGGCAATATGAGCGGCTTTTGCGTCGGCGAGCCGTGGAACGCGCGCGCCATTAACGACCGCATTGGCTTCACCGCGGCCACTTCCCAGGATATCTGGCCCGAGCATCCAGAAAAGGTGCTGGGCACCCGTCGCGACTGGGTGGAACGCAACCCGAACACCGCCCGCGCGCTGGTGGCGGCCCTGATGGAGGCGCAGCGCTGGATCGCCGCCTCGCCGGAGAACACTCAGGAGACGGCCCGCCTGCTCGCCAGACGCGGCTGGCTCAATACCAAGGAACAGTACCTCACCGGCCGGATGCTTGGGGAGTATGACAACGGTCTCGGCCGCCGCTGGCAGGATGCCCATCCGATGCGCTTCTGGGCCGGGGGCGAGGTGAGTTTCCCCTGGCTGTCGGACGGAATGTGGTTCCTCACCCAGTTCCGCCGCTGGGGGTTGCTGAAGCAGGCTCCGGATTACCTCGCGGTGGCGTCGCGCATTAACCGCATCGACGTCTGGCAGGCTGCCGCCCAGGCGGTCGGCGGGATCAGCGCCCCGGCAGCCACGATGCGCAGCAGCACACTGATGGACGGTACGGTCTGGAACGGGTCTGACCCGGAAGGCTACGCCCGCCATTTTGCCATTCAACGTAAGGGGGCATGAGATGAAGCAGGCACAACGTAAGCAACCGGTCGTCAGCGTGGAGAACGCGCCTGGCGAAGTGATTATCCTGCCGCCGGTGCAGGTCCGGCGCACCACGCCAACCGTCACGCGCTGGCTGCGTGAGCTCATTCAGCGCCTGCTGCCCCCGCTGTTGGGGTTGGGGGTGCTGCTGCTGGCCTGGCAGCTGGCGGCGATGCACAGCAAAGGTTTTCCCACGCCGCTGAGCACGCTGGACTCGGCGCTGACGCTGTTTGCCGATCCGTTCTATCAGGACGGGCCCAATGACATGGGCATCGGCTGGAACGTGCTGGCCTCCCTGCAGCGCGTGGCGGTGGGCTTCGGCCTGGCGGCGCTGGCGGGCATTCCGCTGGGGTTTTTGATCGGCCGTTCGCTGTTCTTCGCCCGCATGTTTAATCCGCTGATTGCCCTGCTGCGCCCGGTCAGCCCGCTGGCCTGGCTGCCGATTGGCCTGCTGCTGTTCCAGAAGGCGGAGCCGGCCTCCAGCTGGACCATTTTTATCTGCTCCATCTGGCCGATGGTGATCAACACCGCGGAAGGCGTGCGGCGGATCCCGCAGGACTATCTCAATGTCGCCCGCGTCCTCCAGCTCTCGGAGTTGACGGTGATGCGCAAAATTCTCTTTCCGGCAGTGCTGCCGGCGGTGCTCACCGGCGTGCGTCTCTCCATCGGCATCGCCTGGCTGGTGATCGTGGCGGCGGAAATGCTCACCGGCGGGCTGGGGATCGGCTTCTGGATCTGGAACGAGTGGAACAACCTCAATGTGGAAAACATCATCATCGCCATCGTCATTATCGGCGTCGTCGGCCTGCTGCTGGAGCAGGGTCTGATGCTGCTCGCCCGCCGCTTTAGCTGGCAGGACAAATAAGGAGCCAACATGAAACCATTAATTCAGGTGCAGGCCGTCAGCCAGCGCTTTAACACCGCCAGCGGCGAGTTCCTGGCGCTGCAGAATGTTTCCTTCGATATCGTCGAAGGGGAGACCATCAGTCTGATCGGCCACTCGGGCTGCGGAAAATCGACCCTGCTGAATCTGATCGCCGGGATCACGACGCCCACCGAGGGCGGACTGCTGTGCGATAACCGGGAAATCGCCGGGCCCGGGCCGGAGCGGGCGGTGGTTTTCCAGAACCACTCGCTACTGCCGTGGCTGAGCTGTTTCGATAATGTGGCGCTGGCGGTGGATCAGGTGTTCCGTCGCACCATGAGCAAGAGTGAGCGCCGGGAGTGGATCGAACACAACCTGGCGCGCGTGCAGATGGGGCATGCGCTGCACAAACGTCCCGGGGAGATCTCCGGCGGCATGAAGCAGCGGGTAGGTATCGCCCGGGCGCTGGCGATGAAGCCGAAGGTGCTGTTGCTTGATGAGCCCTTCGGCGCCCTGGATGCGCTGACCCGCGCTCACCTTCAGGACACGGTGATGCATATCCAGCAGGAGCTTAATACCACCATCGTCATGATCACCCACGACGTTGATGAAGCGGTGCTGCTCTCGGATCGGGTGCTGATGATGACCAACGGTCCGGCGGCGACGGTGGGCGAGATCCTCGCGGTCGATCTGCCGCGTCCGCGTCACCGCGTTCAGCTGGCGGACGACAGCCGGTATCACCATCTGCGCCAGCAGATCCTGCATTTTTTGTATGAAAAACAGCCGAAAGCGGCGTGAGGAGGCGGTCATGACGCGGCGACTGGTGGTGATCGGTAACGGCATGGCGGCCACCCGACTGGTGCAGCGACTGGTTGAGCGCGACCCCGCGCGGTTTGCCATTACTGTCGTCGGCGACGAGCCGCATCCGGCCTATAACCGCATTCAGCTCTCGCCGCTGCTGGCTGGCGAAAAAACGGCGGCGCAGCTCCCGTTGCTGCCGGCGGAGTGGTACACCCGGCACGGGGTGTGCCTGCGGTCCGGCGAGGCGGTCGATGAAGTCGATGTTGAGCAACGGCGGCTGCGCATCGCGGAAACCTGGCTACCGTGGGACGAGCTGGTGTTCGCCACCGGTTCGCGGCCCTTTATCCCGCCGCTGCCGGGCAGTGATCGTCCGCAGGTTATCCCCTTCCGCACCCTGGCGGACGTGGAACGTATTTTGGCGATACCCGGGCCGGCGGTGGTGATTGGCGGTGGGGTTCTGGGTGTGGAAGCGGCGGCGGCGCTGCGTCGCCACGGCGGGGAGGTCACTCTTCTGCATCGCGGCAGCGGATTAATGGCGCCGCTGACCGACGCTTTTGCCGCCGATCAGCTCAGGCAGCAGCTTGAAGCGCGCGGCATCCGCTGTGTGCTGGAATGCCGGATCGCCGCCATCGAAGAGGATGGCGTGCGGCTGGCGGACGGGCGCGCTTTCCGTGCTGCCAGAGTGGTGCTGGCCGCCGGCGTGCAGCCTAACAGCCGTCTGGCGGCGCAGAGCGGCGTGCTGTGTCAGCGGGGGATCGTGGTTGACCGCCAGATGGCCGCCTCGCTGCCGGGGATCAGCGCCGTCGGGGAATGTTGCGAAATTGACGGCCAGACCTGGGGGCTGGTAGCTCCCTGCCTGCGCCAGGCCGAGGTACTGGCGGATCGCCTGTGCGGCGCCCCCGGCGAGGGCTTTGTCTGGCAGGACGCCGGGACCCGCCTGAAGGTTACCGGCATTGAACTCTTTAGCGTCGGGGAGCAGCAGGCCGGCGAACAGGATGACATCTATACCAGCTGGGATCCCATCGATCGCCACTACCGTCGCCTGCTGCTGCGCGACGGCCGCCTGCGCGGCGTGCTGCTGATGGGCGACTGCACCGCCGCCGCCGCGCTCACCGCGCGCCTGGAAAGCGACGAGCCCGCCACCGCGGACTGGCTTTTTGACCCCTCTTCAACGCAGCTGCAGGCTGCAGGAATAATGACGATGACGAAACCTGTATTAGTGCTGGTGGGACATGGCATGGTCGGCCACCATTTTCTCGAACAATGCGTGAGCCGCAACCTGCATCAGCAATATCGAATCGTGGTGTTTGGCGAAGAGCGTTACGCCGCCTACGACCGGGTCCATCTCTCCGAATATTTCGCCGGGCGCAGCGCTCAATCGCTGTCGCTGGTGGCCGATGATTTCTTTCACCAGCACGGCATCGAACTCCGCCTCGGCGAGGCGGTGGCGACGATCGACCGCGACGCGCGGCTGGTGCGAGACGCCGAGGGACATGAAACCCACTGGGATAAACTGGTGCTGGCGACCGGCTCCTATCCCTTTGTTCCGCCGATCCCTGGCAACGATCTCGACGGGTGCTTTGTCTACCGCACTCTTGACGATCTCGACCGTATCGCCGCCCATGCCGCCGCGGCGAAGACCGGAGTGGTTATCGGCGGCGGCCTGCTCGGGCTGGAGGCGGCTAACGCCCTGAAACAGCTGGGGCTGGACACGCACGTAGTGGAGTTTGCCCCGAACCTGATGGCCGTCCAGCTGGATAACGGCGGGGCGGCGATGCTGCGGGAGAAGATCGTCGCCCTCGGCGTGGGGGTGCATACCAGCAAAGCGACCACCGCCATCGTGCGCGAGGCCGACGGCCTGCGGCTGAACTTTGCCGACGGCGGCGCGCTGCGGACCGACATGGTGGTCTTCTCGGCGGGGATCCGTCCGCAGGACGCGCTGGCCCGCGGTTGCATGCTGCAGGTGGGCGAACGCGGGGGCATTCACATCGACGGCCAGTGCCGCACCTCTGACCCGGACGTGCTGGCGATAGGCGAATGCGCCCTGTGGGACAATAAAATTTACGGTCTGGTGGCGCCGGGCTATCAGATGGCGCGTATCGCCGCGGCCACCCTCGCGGGAGAAGACGCCTGCTTTAGCGGCGCCGACATGAGTACCAAACTGAAGCTGCTGGGGGTAGACGTCGCCTCATTTGGCGATGCGCAGGGGCGCACGCCGGGCTGCCAGAGCTATCAATGGACCGACGGTCCGCAGCAGGTGTACAAAAAAATCGTCGTCAGTCAGGACGGCAAAACCCTGCTTGGCGGCGTGCTGGTGGGGGAGGCCAGCGACTATGCCACGCTGCTGCAGATGATGCTGAACGGCATGGCGCTGCCGCCGCGTCCGGAGAGCCTGATCCTGCCCGCGCTGGAGGGCCCCGCGCCGAAGGCGCTCGGCGTCGCGGCGCTGCCCGACAGCGCGCCGATCTGCTCCTGCCATAATGTCAGCAAAGGCGATATCTGCCAGGCGGTGAACAATGGGGCGGGGGATATGGCGGCGATAAAAAGCTGCACCAGAGCGGCCACCGGCTGCGGCGGCTGCAGCGCGCTGGTGAAACAGGTGATGGAGTACCAGCTGGCGGAGCAGGGCGTCGAAGTGAAAAAAGACGTCTGCGAGCATTTCCCGTGGTCGCGCCAGGAGATTTACCACCTGGTACGGGTCAATCATATCCATACCTTCGAGCAGCTCATTAGCCGCTACGGCCAGGGACACGGCTGTGATGTCTGCAAACCGCTGGTGGCCTCGGTGCTGGCTTCCTGCTGGAACGAGTACCTGCTGAAGCCGGCGCACCTGCCGCTGCAGGATACCAACGACCGCTATTTCGCCAACATTCAGAAGGACGGAACCTATTCGGTGGTGCCGCGGATGGCGGCGGGGGAAGTGACGCCGGACGGGCTGATCGCTATCGGGCAGATCGCCAAACGTTACCAGCTCTACAGCAAAGTGACCGGCGGCCAGCGTATCGATCTGTTTGGCGCGCGGCTGGAACAGCTGCCGGCTATCTGGCGCGAGCTGGCCGACGCCGGGTTTGAAACCGGCCACGCCTACGGCAAGTCGCTGCGCACGGTGAAATCCTGCGTCGGCTCAACCTGGTGTCGCTACGGCGTGCAGGACTCCACCGGGCTCGCCGTGCGGCTCGAGCATCGCTATAAAGGGCTGCGCGCCCCGCACAAAATCAAGATGGCGGTCTCCGGCTGCACCCGCGAATGTGCCGAAGCCCAGGGAAAAGATATCGGGGTGATTGCCACCGATAAAGGCTGGAATCTGTACGTCTGCGGCAACGGCGGGATGAAACCGCGTCACGCCGACCTGTTTGCCAGCGATCTCGACGAAGCGACGCTGATCCGCAGCATCGATCGTCTGCTGATGTTCTATATCCGTACCGCCGATCGCCTGCAGCGGACCAGCACCTGGATGGATAACCTGGAGGGCGGCGTCGCCTATCTGCGGCAGGTGGTGCTGGAGGATAGTCTCGGCATTGGCGAGGAGCTGGAGCAGGAGATGGCCCGGATCGTCGACAGCTACCAGTGCGAGTGGCAGACCACCCTCAACGATCCGCAGCGTCTGGCGCTGTTCCGCTCCTTCGTGAACAGCGACCAGCCGGACGAGGCGGTGCAGCGTCACGAGCTGCGTGGTCAGCCGCAGCTGTTGCTGACTGAGACGTTGCCCGAGGGCGAACTCCCATCCCGGCCGTGGCAGGCGGTATGCGACCTTGACGCCATCCCGGCGCAGGCGGGGATCGGCGCCCGCTTAGGGGAGCGGCAGATTGCCCTGTTCCGCTTTGGCGATCGGGTCTACGCCCTGGACAACCGCGAGCCGGGCAGCGCGGCCAACGTGCTGTCACGCGGGCTGTTAGGGGACGTCGGCGGCGAGCCGGTGGTGATCTCCCCGCTGTACAAACAGCGGATCCGCCTGCGTGACGGCTGGCCGTGCGACGGCAGTGAACAGGCGGTACGCGCCTGGCCGGTGAAAGTGGAAAACGGCAAAGTGTGGGTGGGCAGCCAGCAGCTGCTGGCCCGAGCGGAGGCCTCCTGATGCAGACCATCCGAACGACCTGCCCCTACTGCGGCGTAGGCTGCGGGGTGCTGGCGAGCGTGGACGACGCGGGGCAGGTGAGCGTGCGCGGCGACGATCAGCACCCGGCCAACCTCGGCCGCCTGTGCGTCAAAGGGGCGGCCCTCGGGGAGACCACGGGCCTGGCGGGGCGGCTGCTGGCGCCGGAGGTCGACGGCCAGCAGGTAGCCTGGCCGCAGGCGCTGGCGGAGACCGCTGCGCGCCTGCAACAGGTTATCGACCAGCACGGCCCGCAGGCGGTGGCCTTCTACGCCTCTGGCCAGCTGTTAACCGAGGATTACTATGCCGCCAACAAGCTGATGAAGGGATTTATCGGCGCGGCGAACATCGACACCAATTCGCGGCTGTGCATGTCGTCGGCGGTGACCGGCTACAAACGGGCCTTTGGCGCCGATGTGGTGCCCTGTAGCTATGAGGATGTGGAAAACAGCGATCTGGTGGTGCTGGTCGGCTCGAACGCCGCCTGGGCGCACCCGGTGCTGTTCCAGCGGCTGGCGCAGGCGAAGCGCGACAATCCGCAAATGCGGGTGGTGGTCATTGATCCGCGTCGGACCGCCACCTGCGATATTGCGGACCGGCATCTGGCGCTGGCTCCCGGCAGCGACGGCGGGCTATTTGTCGGCCTGTTGAA
>OLSH01000239.1_pt1 | contig 58206 bp, 58 predicted proteins | sample 1643221 | NCBI WGS metagenome assembly OLSH01 (sample SAMEA3136681, study PRJEB25190) | human gut metagenome | biome: human gut; feature: human-associated habitat; material: faeces | place: Austria | collected 2013 | reverse complement strand
GTTTTATAGGAAAGATTTGTTGGAATGAGATTACAAATTTATATCTTACATATGTACAAGGTGCAAGATACTTAATCATTGATTTTAAAACTAAAAAAAAAGTATACGAAGCTTCAAGAAAATATATGTGTCTCTATGAGAAGAGACAATAGATTTTTAAACAATATAGAGAATTGACTAAAGGCCTAATCTGCTTCTATAAGCTGATTTTAGAATCCAGCTTATAGAAGATCATTTCTTATAGAAAAGGAGGCAATAAAGTGATCGCTAAAGATCATTCTTATGAACATCATACCATTCAGAAACTGTTAAGTTCCCATTTTTTGTGATGATACGATTCCCGTTCTCTGTAAGATAGACAACTCTTCCAACCAATGTTTTTCCTGTTGAAGTGTCGACACCTTTAACCTTCTGGCCTCTGGGATGAATGGCCTGTTTCGTTAAATGAGCTGTCACTTTTACCAAATGCAGATCATCAATGGTTTTTGCTGTTCTCTGCTTGTCTTTGGTACATATAAATACATTACTTCCAATATGAATTGCATTATAAGATGTTGATTCTTTCGTACGATCCTTAAAATAGTCTTTTTCCATTGGGATTCCTTCTTTCTTAATTCTTCTATAATAGTATATCCAAAAGGGTATCCCGTATCTCATACCCTTCGAATGCAAGGCCTCCGAACTGGTGAAAATGGACGTAATGTCTGCCGGAGATGGCTGTTGCAAGACAAAAGGCGCCACCTACGATAGTTATTTACCACTATTGGAGGAGCGCATTTTAAAAGCGCGACGGAAATAGTGGTAAATAACTCATAACAAAAATAAAGCTTCTTTCATACTATTTGTTCGGATAGGACTACATTATTCTGATGTTTGACAAGCTGGTCTGCTTTCTCTATAATGAAACCAATAACAAGCATAGGAAGGGGCGAGTGCAATGTTATTTGGAAAGTTTTGTATTGGATCTTGCTTTACACAATCATTTAGAACAAGACATTGTGTAGAGCCTAATCTAAAAAATGAGTTTTTGAGGGGTGGCTTCTAGATCAGCTTGTGTTGGTCTGAGAGTCTATTTAACACACCTTTTTATGAGCTTAAATGATTGAATTTTCGGCCGTAGACAATGTTTTGTCTGCGGCTTTTTGTTGTCTGTAATTATATTGTTTGCGTCCAATGGACGAAGCATCAGAAGCGGAGGGCCTGCCTGTGGTAACTGGGTACCTCCGCTTTTATTTTTGAAAGGAGAATTTCAAATGGAAAATAACGAACAGGATTTAACAGTAGGAAATGTTCCAAAAAAGCTGATACAGTTTGCACTTCCTCTGCTTGGAGCAAATCTATTGCAGTCATTTTATAGTATTGTGGATATGTTGGTTGTGGGCCGTATTGTGGGAAAGGCCGGGCTTGCCGCGATCAGTAATGCCTCAATGATCAGTTTTATCATCAATTCGATTTGTATTGGAGTGACAATGGGAGGGACTGTTTTAGCAGCCCAATATGTGGGCGCTGATGATAAACAGGGACAGAAGGATACTGTTGGAACTCTTTTCAGCTTAGCGTTTATTGCTTCGCTCATTGTTACAGTGATAGGTTTGCTGCTGTATTCACCGGTCTTTTCGTTTCTTAATGTCCCTTCGGAGGCCATGGATGATGCATGTAGCTATATGCAGATCATCTGCATGGGAACGGTATTCGTTTTTGGCTATAACGCGGTTTGCTCACTTATGAAGGGATTCGGGGATTCCAAAACTCCGCTTTACTTTGTGGTGGTGGCGACAGCAGTTAATATCATTTTAGATTTACTTTTGGTGGGCCCTTTTGGTATGGGAACAAAGGGAGCAGCATATGCAACTATTTTTTCGCAAGGGATTTCATTGATCCTTTCTGTGTTGTATTTGAAGAGAAAAAATTTTATATTCGATTTCAAGCTGAAAAGTTTCATGATTCACAAAGACAAACTGATTGTTATTCTAAAAGTTGGCCTGCCGACTGCTGTTCAAATGATAGTTGTAAACATTTCATATTTGCTGGTCACTGGCATGTTAAATACTTTTGGCGTTTCAGTGGCGGCGGCTTCCGGAATTGGGTTGAAAGTGAATACCTTTGCGGGTATGCCGTGCTGGGCCATAGGGCAGGCGGTAACTGCTATGGCCGGACAGAATATGGGGGCCCGAAATATAGAAAGGGTAAAGAAAACCACACAGAGCGGTTTATGGATCAATATAGTTGTTACCCTGATGGTTATCGTATTGGTCCAGGTATTTGCTGAAGACATCATTATGCTTTTTGATCCGGACAGTGCAGACGTTATTGAACAAGGGATTCTGTATCTTCGTATTTGTTGTGGTGTCAACAGCTTGATTTATGCGGTAATGTATACGGTTGATTCCTTTGCGATTGGTGTAGGTTCCGCCAATGTGGCGATGTGCAATGCTCTGTTAGACGCTGTGGCCGTGCGACTGCCTGTCTGCGGGCTGTTGGCATTTATCTTTCCATATGGGTTTATTGGAGTCTACATCGGGCAGGCACTTTCTCCCATTCTGCCTGCGATCGCCGGATTAACTTTTTTCATGAGAAGGAAATGGATGTCTCAAAAACTTATTTAGTAAGAAATTAGAATAGAAACGGTAAACTAGTGCTTGACAAAGTGAGCGACTGCTCACTATAATAGAGGTGAGCAGTCGTTCACTAGAATTTCAATCAGTCAGGAGGGATCATATGACCACAAAAGAACGAATCTTAGAGGAAGCTATGAAACTATTTTCCATTTATGGATACGATGCTGTATCAGTAAGAAAGATTGCCAGTTCCGTCGGCATAGGCAACAGCGCATTATATAAACATTATTCAAGCAAACAAGCAATTTTTGATGCGATCGTGGATCAATGTAAGAAACATTTTATGGATCAATGCAATTATGCCCAAGATACCATGTCGCCCAGCAAGGAAGACTTTGTCACGATGTGCCTTTCCATGTTTAAATTCCAGATTGAAGATGAACTGATTGTAATGTTTCGCAGAATTCTGTTGATTGAGCAATTTAAGAATGAAAACATGTCCAGGATATTCAAAGAATTTTTTATTGATTATCCTATTAACTCTCAAAAACTCATATTTCAAGAATTAATGGACCACGGTGTGATGGTAAAGAAAGATGCAGAAGTTCTTGCTATGGAGTTGTATTCTCCATTCTTTATGTACCACACAATAAAATGTGATAAAGAAAAATTAGAACAATTGTTAAAAGCCCATGCAGAATATTTTTTTACAGAAAATATCATAGGAGAGCAGAGAAGATGAAACAATATGCGTTGATCAATAAAAACATCGTGCGGCATAATTCTAGTTTGAAGTTAGCCTACAAAAATGCAAAGCTGGAATATGGAAAGGGAAAAAGGAAGCCATTAAAAAGTTATTTGGGAAAGGCGGTTCAGTTATCCTCAGAAATATTAATCGGAAGCGAAAAAAGAAGGCCAGATATGACTTCGTCGATTACAAGCAAAGAACTATTATTAAAACTTCAGGAATCAAAAGTCACTGGAATGAGTGGAAACGGTTATTTGCTGTTCGATAAAATCAAACGGTTTCTTGCGTCAGACACCAAGGATCGGATTTTAATTATTAATGCTGTAGAATGCGATCCCGGGCTGGTACATGACGAATGGCTGCTAAAAAATAGAATGAAAGAGATTGTGTATGCTATTGACTGTTTAAAGGACACATTATCCTTAAACAACATTATTCTAGCCGTCAAACAAAAAAATGTAAAGACTGGTTATAATTATTCTGTTGCTGAAGTTCCGGCCAGGTATCCGATGGGAGAAGAACATTTTTTGATGAAAGAAATACTTCATATTCCATTAGAAAAAGGGCAATATCCAGCAGACTTTGGTATATTAGTACTAAACCTTCAAAGCATTTATCAAATTTCAAAAATCATAAATAACTGTTACGACGGCGGGAGATTTATTACAATTGCTGATTTATCACATGCAGCTGCCAAAGTCGCATATGTATACCCGTCAGATAACATCATAAGTATTTTAGAAAAGCAATTTGCTCACAGTGCAGGGCAGACAGCTTATAAGGGGACTGGAATCTTCTCTTGTTCTGTTGCCAGCCAAAAAGAAGATTTTTCATACACAGGAAACTTTGCAGCTTTTTCAAAACTTCCTGAAATACACAATGCTAATAAATGCAGAAATTGCCATAGGTGTGATAGAAAATGTCCGGCAGGCATTAGGGTCTCAAAAGTTGTTCATGTATTAGATGACAATTTATCAGACTCATTACTGGATAAGAGTGCACTTGAAAAATGCATACAGTGCGGAATTTGTACATATTACTGCCGAGCTTCTAAAAATGTTTCCTCCTATATCACAACTGCATTGGATTTATAAATTGAGATTCAAAAATCTGAGTGTAACTAGCAATTTATGAGTATATAATGCCTGGATCAATGGAAATTATGTGAATGCCTACATTAGGAATATGGCTGTAAACACAGATTATAAGGATCAAACGATAACGGTTCAGCTTTATTTTCTACGCAACATTTAGCTGAAAAATTTTATTTCTCAACCGAGGCTCACCGCCTCGGTTTCAGACTACTGCTTGATCAACTGTTTCATAATTTCTAGTGCAGTACAATAACCATAATGGAATCCCTGTTTTTTGCACTGGGAACCGTATTCGGTTTTCAGATCAGACAGTTTTGACTTAAAGCAGTCGTCGAGGTCCAGGTCATCCAAAGAAGATTCAAATTTTGCTGAAGACTCAATCAGATAATTATTTTGGTCTTCATTTTCCAAATAATATTCATACATTAGTTTTTCCAGATCAAATTCCATTGTTGTAATTCCTCCTGATAGTGATATGACTAGCTGCAATTATGTTATAGTCCTTTAAGAAGAAAAATAGGAATGTGAGACAGCAAGAGAGTCTGGGACAAAAGCCCCAGACTCTGTTATAATTGCTGGATATTAAATGCCGTGGTCTGAGGAGGAATGCTGGGTGTTTGAAAATTAGCATGAGTTATCCTCACCAGCTGGCCTGGCCAAAGATCACGGAATCTGATCGGCAATCCAAAACGGTTTGTAAATGTAGTTGTATTTGTGATGATAAATTTTGTTTGGTTATTTCTGTTGTTTGGGTTCTCTGTATAGAGAAAGTTGTTGTCAAAATCAATCAAAGTAATCCGTCCGGTAGTAACAGAGGGAGATGGCTGTGGATTTCTTCTAACAGCAATTAAAAAAGCATTAGCCTGAGGAGGGATACTCCTCGTCATACGCGATGAGAAAATGGCATTGATCCACATACCTGCCCTTAGACAGCATAGACACATATTTCGTCCGTTGGTGTTTATTACAACTGTGTTTCTATTGAGATTTAATCTGATCGTTTGTATAGAAGTAATATTGTTTCTTTCACGCACAGAGTAAGAAACTAATATAAATCCGTTAGAATTATTAAAACAGGAAACTTCTTCTATGAAACCATTATTGATTCTCATAGTATTTCCCTGTTGGACCATGGTTCCTGGAACTTCATTGCTCATACAGATATTACCGCCAGTAGTTTTTTATATATTTTATGTGGATTTTAATAAAATGTGAGTTGGGGAGAGGTTCAAAGTACTTGATCCAGCCAATTCTACTGTTGGTTTATCTCTTTATAAACCCATGGGCGGTTGTGCCTTTTGTGATTTGCTGATATAGTTTGATTGTCTCAGGTCTCTGGAAATAAAAACTAAAAGGCGGTACATAAAAATTAAGGAACAACAAATAGGCACGTTTATTCAACAATTAAGAAAAGAAAATAATCTGACCCAAAAGGAGTTGGGAGAGCAGTTGAATATTACGGATAAGGCAATATCCAGATAGGAGAGGGGATTAAGCTGTCCGGATATCTCATTGATCATACCATTGGCAAAGATCTTAGGAGTTTCAGCCAGTGAATTGTTAAACGGATCTAAAGATAGCGAACCTCCCAGTAAAAAAACTGAGACTATTATTGAAGAAGCACTGGAATATTCGGATCGAACGAGTAAAAATAGATTGGAAAAGATTAAGATGGGGGTATTGAGCTTTTGCTCCGTGACGTTTTTGTTAACGGTTTTTATCTGTTTGTTTTAGGACAGATTTTAGATCTTCCTCTGGTGTATACATTAGGTTCTGCTGTTACAGGAGTCTCTTTAGTAGGAATTTGGTGTATGTACTTTCTGTTTTATCAATTAAAACACAGATTGTGGGGTGCGTTCGGAGGTTTATTTTTGTTGGCCATTGCTGTGAGCCTGACAATTAATCATTTGACATCCTATTTCTTGAAAGATTATACGTCAGATATGATCAGCGATGCGGTCAATGTTATTTCGCTGGTCATATTGTCAATGATCTGCTTTGCAGTCGACCGCTATGTGGCTAAGAAAAGATATTAAAACAGAAATATAGCAGGCTGTCATTTAAAATCCGGTTATACCGGATTTTTTTCGTAGCAAATGAGTTTTGTCGTAAACTCTACGGAGCGTTGATTGTGTTTTTATGCTGGGGTTTTTATAATGACAAATGAGGTGAGAAAGATGGATAATAAAAAAATAGGCAGATTAATCTGTGAATTGAGAAAAGAAAGACAGCTGACACAATTACAGCTGGCGGACTGTATGAATATCAGCGATAAAACAGTTTCAAAATGGGAGAGAGGCCTTGGATGCCCGGATGTGTCTCTACTTCCTAAATTATCAGAACTGTTTGGAATTGATTTGGAGAAGCTGCTTTCAGGGGATCTGTCCGCCAATGATATTTTAGGAGGAAATATGAAAAAAATGAAGTTTTATGTCTGCCCGGACTGCGGTAACTTGATAACAGCTATGACTGACAGCGGGATCACCTGCTGCGGCAAAAAACTGAAGGCAGCTCAGCCGAAAAAGGCAGCCAAGGATGAACAGCTTACGGTGGAAATGATAGAAAATGACTATTATATTTCATCGGAGCATGAAATGACCAGAGAACATTATATCTCATTTACTGCACTGCTTACGGGAGACAGTATCATACTAAAGAAGCTGTACCCCGAATGGGATCTCCAGACAAGGATTCCTGCGGTGGGACATGGAATGCTGATCTGGCAGTGTACAAAACACGGCTTCTTTTATCAGCTGTTATAGTCTGTCTTATTGTTTTCCATGGTTGGTTTGATTATAATAAAGGATAATGAGGATTATAAGCAATGACATAGAAGACAGCATCAATAAAACAAGAGGAGGATTTGAAGAGAGCTTTCAGGCGGAAAACTTTTATAACAACCAGACACAGGATGAAAAGCACTTGAAGCTCATCTTGGATTTCTTGGAAGTCAGACCAGGCAGGAAGATCCTTGATCTGGGTACAGGTACCGGTTATCAGCCGTTATGCATTGCATCACTTTCCGATGTTTTGTTGCGGATCCTGCACCAAATGAAAATGATGCAGAACGGTTTGTGGATGCATACATGCAGATGAAAAAGGACGGACACATAAAGTTTTATACAAAACGAGAGTGGGAAGAGATAGGGGAAGCGGCAGGGCTTCACTATATAGATGGATTTGAAACAAGCATCCGCTTTCCGAAAAAGCGGGAAACTGCATGGGGATTTGAAGACATTCTGAACAGATTTGACCATGATGTGATTGCGGGTTATAACCTAAAGATCACGGACGATGAAATATGGGTCACAGAGAGAGTCAATAATTTTCTGTTTCAAAAGCCAAGAACGGAGGAGGGGAGATAAAATGAAAAGGATGATGTTAGTCTCTATGTTCCAAAACGTTGCCAATATCTTAAAAACAATCGAACCTGATCTAAAAAACAAAACAGTAACCTATATTCCCACGGCCAGTAAAGTTGAGCCATTAGGGTTCTTTGTGAAAATTGGGAAATGGAGATTAAAGAGACTGGGATTGTCCGTTGATGAACTTGAAGTTTCTACCGCATCTTATGACACGATAAAAGACAAGTTAGAGAAGAACGATTATATTTATGTGACCGGAGGCAATACCTTTTTCTTGATGCAGGAATTAAAAAGGATCGGTGCGGACAGGCTGCTGGTAAGTGAAATAGAAAAAGGGAAGCTCTATATCGGTGAGTCTGCAGGGGCCATCGCAACAGCCCCTGATATTGAGTATTCAGCCCGAATGGACCATAAAGAAAAGGCACCGGAATTGCAGAATTCTTCGGGATTAAGCGTGACTGGCTTTTATGTTGTGCCCCATTACCAGAACCGGGAGTTCAAAAAGGCGGTAGAAGAGATTATCAATAACTATTCCGAGGAGTTGGATTTAAAAGTGATAAATGACAACCAGGCATTATTGGTTGAGGGGGATAAGATTAGAATACTAGGTGGTAAGGGAACCTTCCAGTGATCTGGTCCGTGTCAGAGGGAAAGTTTATTCTAAGCTGACATATTTCAGGCATTCCACCAGCTCCATATCCTCTGAAGTGACAATTGAGTTAGTATCTACTAACGAATCAAAACGGAGATTGACGAATTCGTCAATAGCAGGTCCCTTAAGGAAAGGGGGCCTGTTTTTTATTCCATAGGAAAGTTCTCCTTATGGAATAAAAAAACCCTGCGGTCAGTATGCACGCAACCAATCGCATTTAGCGCTTAAAATTGCTAAGTCCCTCAAAGAGTGAGGGGTTGGGGAGATGAAGTGGACCCGCCTACTTTGTTTTTGTACTTTTTTTACTGAGAATCAGAACGTTGTTATTGATAATCCGACAATTTTGACATATAATTAACAGTGATTGATAAAAATTTAACCAAAATGCACAATTTGAAGGAGGTATCACATGTTAGATCAGGCCTATTATGACAAAACAGATGAAATCATAGCGTCTCACGGGCTTACACAGGCGGCGTTGATTCCGGTTATTCAGGACATTCAGGCTGAATACCGCTATCTTCCGCCTGAGCTTTTGAGCTATGTGGCAGGTAAACTGTCCATCGATGAGGCAAAGGCGTACAGTGTTGCAACATTTTATGAGAATTTTTCTTTTGAGCCAAAAGGAAAGTATATCATTAAAGTCTGCAACGGAACGGCCTGCCATGTCCGCAAGTCGGTTGCTATTCTGGAACGGCTGTACAGTGAACTGGGGCTTTCGGGGGAAAAGGCCACCACAGATGATATGCTGTTCACACTGGAGACGGTCTCCTGCCTGGGGGCCTGCGGACTTGCGCCGGTGCTCACGGTAAATGACAAGGTATATCCGGCTATGACTCCGGACGCCGCAGCTGAATTGATCCGAGAACTGAGAGGAGCTTAAATCATGAAAAAGATAGAAAACAGAGAAGCTCTCGGCCGGATCCGCGAAGCTTCCAGAGAACAGGTGAAAAAAAGTAAATGCAGAGTTCTGATCTGTGCCGGCACAGGCTGCCTTTCCGGCGGATCAGGGGAGATCTATGACCGGATGTGTGAGCTGGTAAAAGAATATCCTGACGTGGAGATTCATTTTGGCCCTGAAATTGCACACGGGGATGGGGAGATCGGCATTAAGAAAAGCGGCTGTCACGGATTTTGTGAGATGGGACCGCTTATGAGGATTGAGCCCCACGGTATCTTATATACGAAAGTTCAGCCGGAAGACTGTGATGAGATTTTTCACAGGACTATAGAAAAAGGGGAGCCGATTCGTCACCTGCTGTTTAAGAGAGACGGTATTGAGTATCAAAAACAGGAAGACATTCCTTTCTATAAAAAACAGACAAGAAATGTGCTGAAAAACTGTGGCCACATTGATGCGGAGCATATCGAAGAATACCTGTCCGTGGGCGGGTATGAGGCTTTGGAGAAGGCATTATTTGAGATGAAGCCGGAAGACGTGATCCGTGAGATCACTGAGTCAAATCTTCGTGGACGCGGAGGCGGAGGCTTCCCCACAGGATATAAGTGGTCCCAGGTGGCCGGTCAGCCGGAAAAAGTGCGCTATGTGGTCTGCAACGGAGACGAAGGTGATCCTGGTGCGTTCATGGACCGGAGTATCATGGAAGGCGATCCCCACAAGATGATCGAGGGAATTATGCTTGCGGCCTATGCAGTAGGGGCAGAAGAGGGATATATCTATGTCCGGGCAGAATATCCGCTTGCCATCAGCCGGCTGAAGCTTGCCATTGAACAGGCGGAAGAATGCGGGCTGTTGGGAGATCATATCCTGGGAACGGATTTTTCCTTCCATTTACATATCAATAAGGGTGCGGGAGCTTTTGTGTGCGGAGAGGGAAGCGCACTGACCGCATCCATTGAAGGCAACCGTGGAATGCCGCGGGTGAAGCCGCCGAGGACGGTGGAACAGGGTCTGTTCGGAAAGCCGACGGTACTGAATAACGTTGAGACCTTTGCCAATGTTCCTATGATCATCGGGGAGGGAGCACAGTGGTTTAAAGGGATCGGACCGGAGAAAAGTCCTGGTACAAAAGCGTTTGCCCTTACCGGAAGCGTCAAGCATACGGGACTGATCGAGGTTCCGATGGGAACGACTCTAAAGGAGGTTATTTATGACATCGGGGGAGGCATCAAGGGAGACGGCAAGTTCAAGGCCGTACAGATCGGAGGACCGTCCGGAGGATGTCTGATCACACCCCATCTGGATGTAAAACTGGACTTTGATTCCTTGAAAAAAATGGGTGCCATGATCGGGTCCGGAGGGCTGGTTGTCATGGATGACAGCACCTGTATGGTGGAAGTGGCACGGTTTTTTATGAACTTTACCCAGAATGAGAGCTGCGGGAAATGTGTCCCATGCCGGGAAGGTACAAAACGGATGCTGGAGATCCTGGAGAGAATCGTGGGAGGAAAAGGAGAACCTGAGGATCTTGACCTTCTAGAGGAGCTTGCCACGACCATCACAGAGACGGCACTCTGCGGATTGGGAAAAAGCGCGGCGCTTCCTGTGATGAGTACTTTAAAACTATTCCGGGATGAGTACGTGGAGCATGTGGTCGACAAAAAGTGTGTATCCCACAACTGCAGTGCTCTTCGGAGATTTGTCATCAGTCCGGAACGGTGCAAAGGATGTTCAAAATGTGCAAGGAACTGTCCGGCCGGCGCCATCAGCGGGCAGATCAAGGAGCCGTATGTAATTGATAATGATAAATGTATTAAATGCGGGGCCTGTGAGAGCGCCTGTGCATTTGGTGCGATCCATATTGAAAGGTAGGAGGAGACGAACATGAGTTATATGACGATCAATAACAGAAGGGTGGAATTTACAGACGAAAAAAATGTTCTGTCTGTGATCCGCAAGTCCGGAATAGATCTTCCTACCTTCTGCTATCATTCAGAACTTTCCACATATGGTGCATGCCGCATGTGTGTCGTTGAGGATGACCGGGGAAGGATTTTTGCATCCTGTTCAGAGACTCCCCGGGATAAGATGGTGATCTATACCAACACTCCGAGACTGAAACACCACAGAAAGATGATCATTGAGCTTTTGCTGGCTTCCCACTGCAGAGACTGTACTACCTGTACGAAAAACGGAGTCTGTGTTCTTCAGAAACTATCCAGGCAGGTGGGCATCAAGGAAGTGCGCTTTCAGAACAATAAGAAGCAGCTGCCGAAGGATTTGTCTTCCGAATGTATTATCCGGGATCCAAACAAGTGTATTTTGTGTGGAGACTGTGTCAGGACCTGCGATGAAATCCAGGGAATGGGAATCCTGGACTTTGCGTTCCGCGGATCTAAGATGCAGGTGACGACGGCCTTTAACAAGGATCTGGCACAAACAGACTGTGTGGGATGCGGACAGTGCCGTGCGGTCTGTCCAACCGGAGCCATTACGATCAAACAGAATATCGAGCAGGTGTGGGATGCGCTGTCTGATCCTGAGATCCGGGTTGTAGTACAGATCGCGCCGGCAGTGAGAGTGGCAGTGGGAGATAAGTTCGGTATTCCGAAAGGAGAAAATGTGCTCGGCCGGCTCGTGGCCGCACTGCGGAGGATCGGATTTGATGAGGTATATGACACCAATTTCGGTGCAGATCTGACGGTTATGGAAGAGTCCAAAGAACTGTTAGAGCGCCTGGAGGCGGGGGATAACCTTCCGTTGTTTACTTCCTGCTGTCCTGCGTGGGTGAAATTCTGTGAGAACAGGTATCCGCAGTTTAAGGATCACATTTCTACCTGCCGGTCCCCTCAGGAGATGTTTGGGGCGCTGATGAAAGAGGAAGCACGCATGAATGACGCCAGTGATTCCAGGAAGGTAATGGTGGTCTCCATCATGCCGTGTACTGCAAAGAAAGCGGAGATCACAAGGCCGGAGCACTTTAATGACGGAGAACAGAACGTGGACTATGTGATCACTACCACAGAAGCAGCCCGTATGATCCAGGAGGCCGGCATCGATCTGGCTCAGCTGGAGCCGGAGGCACTGGATATGCCGTTTGGTATCTCCTCCGGCGCAGGTGCGATCTTCGGTGTGACCGGAGGTGTAACGGAGGCAGTTCTGCGCCGGCTGATGAACAGTGACAGGGCAGAAGACCTGGAAGCCATCAGTTTTACCGGTGTACGCGGGGTGGACGGGATCAAGGAAGCTTCCGTGAAGCTTGGAGACCGTGACGTAAAGATTGCGGTAGTCAATGGACTGCGCTGTGCGTCTGAGGTGCTGGATAAGATAGAAGCAGGAGAAGTACATTATGATTTTGTAGAAGTCATGGCTTGCAAAAGAGGCTGCATCACAGGAGGAGGCCAGCCGGTGCCGATCGGACCGAGAACCAAGAAGGCGAGAGTGCAGGGTCTTTACAAGATCGATAAAATGGCCCAGATCAAACTTTCCAGCCAGAATCCTATCGTTGCGACTGTCTATGACGGCCTTTTAAAAGGAAAAGAGCATAAGCTGCTCCACAACAAATAAAATACAGAAATTGAATGAAATTAAACCGTAGTTCGATTTTCCTCTAAAAAGCTCTCTGACTTCGATGCACAGAACGCATCTTATGTTGTCAGGGAGCATTTTTATGTCAGATGATGTAGGTCTGCCCGATTTGCTCTATTACTTTCATCTGATACCAGCAACCAGAGAGTGAAGCAGGTCCGGTTCTAGGTTTCCCAGTCTGAATGTATATAATAGGCAAAAATAATGTAGAAAAAGTAAGATCTCATTGAAGTTTTTGCCGGGGAGGCTTACAATAATACAAGATAGAATGGATGTCTCCATGTTGGCAGAAGGCTGGAAAGGGGTTATGCAATGAATGAAAATATATTTCTGAAGGATCAGAAAAAGTTAGGACTGGCGGAGTATATGGACTATAATCTGGACGGCCGGGGCAATTTAGGGGAGGACATTCCAGTCGCTGTTTACCGGCTGATGGAATATTCCTTGAGGGAAGAATTGGAGGAACGATACGGCAGGGAGGAGCAGATCCGTGTTCTGAGAGGAGCAGGATTCCGAGCCGGCGTGTATTTCGCCAAAAAGATGCTGGACCTGACAAAGGAACTGAACCAATTTGTAGCGCAGCTGCAGGAGCGCATGGAAGAACTGAAGATCGGTGTTCTCCGTATTGAAAAATATGACGAAGAGAGTGGAAAGTTTATACTGACCATCTCAGAGGACGCGGACTGCTCAGGATTTCCGCTTTTGGGGGAGACCGTGTGTAACTATGATGAGGGGTTTATATCCGGGGTCATGACGGTCTACATTAAGAAGGAATATTCGGCAGAGGAAGTTGACTGCTGGGCCACTGGGGACAGGGTGTGCAGATTCCGGGTAGAGCCGAAAAAAAGTTGAAAGTAGTGGGGAGTTGACATGGAGAACAAGAATTGTGAGGTGCTGTTTGAATATCTGAGAAGTATCCTGTATGAACGGCCGATCACAGCGCCTGATATAGAAGCCCTGGATGAGCCCTACAGAAAGTTAGGACAGGGGCTTTTGGTCTTACAGCAGTCCGTAGAGGAGCTGCTTACATTTTCAGCGGATATTTCTCAAGGGAATCTCTCTGGTCCTGTTCCGTCCAGAGAGAATATGTTGTGTTCAAATATGAAAAATCTCCATGCAAACCTGAATCATTTGACCTGGCAGGCAAAGCAGGTCGCGGCCGGGGATTATTCTCAGCGTGTATCTTATCTTGGAGACTTTTCTGAGGCCTTTAATACGCTGACAGCCCAGCTAAAGGAGAGAGAAGCGCTTTTAAAAGAAAAAGCAGAAATAGCCAACAAAAGAGCCCAGGTAATCGAAGAATATAATAACTTGCTGGTGGATGTCATCAAAAAGAGAGAAGAGTGGATCCTGATAGTGGATGCAGATACCAGAGATATTGTATACTGCAACAAGAGGAAAGAGGAACAGCAGGTGGATCCTGACTTATGCGAATTCTGTAAAGACAGGCTTTTTTTCAGAGACAAGATTTTAAATTGGCAGGACGGCAAGCAGTATAAGGTTTGGGAACTGGGGGATGAGCAGAACGGCTACTACCGGATCACAACCTTTGCCACGGAATGGGTGGGCCATGATGCTTTCGTCCACATCGTGGATGACATTACAGATGAGAAAAAATTGGAGAGCAATCTGTTTAACAAGGCATATTATGATTCCCTGACCGGTATCCGCAACAGACTGTCCTTTGAAGAGTATATGGAAACACTTTTGAAAGAAAAGCAGATTGTTACTCTGTGCTATCTGGACCTGGACGGATTAAAATCTGTCAATGATCATTATGGGCATAATGAAGGGGACGATTATCTATGTAGATTCGTTTCTTATATTGAGAATTCCTTCCGAAGCTCGGACGTATTCGCACGGATCGGCGGAGATGAATTCTGCCTAATTCTTCCCTATAATGATAAAAAGATAGTGGAGGAGAGATTGGCGGCCCTTCTGAATAAGTTTGTGGAAGAGAATGATAAAGAATATCCCGTAAGCTTCAGTTATGGTGTGGTGAATGTAGAAGGTAAAGATAATACCATGACGATGGATGAGATTATAAAGGAGGCCGATGCTGCAATGTATCAGTGCAAAAAGGCAAATAAAAGAGATTTTCATCACACAAAAGAAGAACGTTAGTTTTAAAATAATAAGCGGAAACACCTCTGAAAACAGCTTTCCAGGCTGCGTTCAGAGGTGTTTTTATATGGATATTCCGGCCTGGGAAAGATAATCTCTGTCTAGGAGGAACTCTGATAGATCATCCGGTACTGCCGGGGAGACATATCCATCCGCTTTACAAACATATTGGTAAGGCTGCTACTTGAGGAGTAGCCCACCTCATAGGCGATCTCAGCTACGGACTTGGTCGTTCTGGCGAGAAGAATCTTGGTCTGGTCAAGCCTCGTATTGATCACATATTCCTTCGGTGAAAAGCCTGTCTGCTGCTTAAAGCAGTGTGCCAGGTAAAAGGTACTTAGATTTGCCACCTCAGACATTTCTTCCAGAGAAATATCTTTTCCTATATTCGAGCGGATATAGCGGATCACAGTGTCAATGGGATTATCCTCTTTGAGCTGCTGCCTGTCAGGGGCCAGCAAGCATTCAAAGATCTTATACACCCTCATGGAACTCTGAAACATGGTCTCGATGCCGTCATGCATATGAAACTTTACCATACTATATAACTGCTGTCCGATCAGTACGTTATGTTCCTGCTGGATCAGGGGACCGCTCTGGTTTAAGATATTTTGGCAGATCTCATGGGCATTGGAACCGTCAAAGTGCATATACAGAAACTCCAATCCGTCATCGGCGTAATAATAGTGGGGCTCACTGCAGTCCAGCAAAACCACATCGCCCTTCTGGGCATCAAATACCATATCCCTGTATTCAAAATGAAAGACTCCCTCTCTGACGAATACGATCAGAAGAGGCGGAAAAGACTGCCGCTTCATATAGTAATTCTTATTGCAGAAATAGTGTCCGCACCAGGTGGGATAGAAATACAGCTGCTTTGCCGTTTCTGACGGCGTAAAAGAAAAACAAACGGACTGGGGCAGGATCCCCGGGTCAACACTTTTCATAATGAGCTCTCCTTTTTTTAAATTTTTAATAAAGCAAGAATGATGAACTTTTAGACAAGATGCAGTATTTACCATAGGTCTATTATAGATTATAATGCAATTACAGTAAAGGAAATGAACAAATAAAGCAAGGAATATACATAGAATTTGTTCAATATATCCAAGACGCGCGTTCTGTACCAATAGGGATTCCCTGCCCGATCAGGAAAACAATAATAATGAAGTTTATGTAAAGGAGATATGTGAGATGTTAAACGGTGAAAAGAAGATCAAAAGACCTTACCGCTGGGCTATGGTTGGAGGCGGACGTACAGGAAATGTAGGTTACAAACACCGCCTGGGAGCTTTAAGAGACAATACGGCATTTGAACTTGTGGCAGGAGCGTTTGATATTGATTACGAACGCTGCAAGGATTTTGGTAAAAATTTAGGCGTCAGCGAAGACAGACTTTACCCTGACTATAAGACGATGTTTGAGGAGGAAGCAAAACGCCCGGATGGAATCGAAGTGGTTTCTATTGCAACACCAAACTTCACCCACTTTGAGATTACAAAAGCTGCTCTGGAAGCAGGGCTTCACGTGATCTGTGAGAAACCTTTATTCTTTAAGGTGGAGCAGGGAGAAGCGATCAAAGCACTGGCAGAAAAGATGAACAAGATTGTGGGAGTTACCTACGGATTCTCAGGAAGCCAGCTTCTCTTACAGATGCGCCAGATGGTAAAGAACGGCGATCTGGGAGACATCCATATGGTGGAGCTTCAGTATACCCACGGATTTGCGTGTGACGAGATTGGAGATAAGGAGTCAGAAGGACAGAAATGGCGTGTTGACCCTGAAAAATCAGGACCATCCTTTGTACTGGGAGATCTATCCACCCATACATTTTACATGTCCGAGCTGATTTGCCCGGAATTGAAACTGAAAGAGCTCTTATGCGACCGCCAGAGTTTTGTAAAATCCCGTGCACCGTTGGAAGATAATGCTTATGTGATGATGCGCTATGAAAACGGGGCAGTAGGACGTATGTGGGCATCCGCAGTAAACGCCGGATGTATGGACGGCCACAGGATCCGCATCGTAGGATCCAAAGCATCCGTGGAATTTTCAGATAATCAGCCAAACGAACTTCTGTATCAGGTACAGGGGGAACCGATCCGAAAGATGATCCGCTCCATGCCTTATCTGTATGAAGAGTGCAATGCAGATGAGCGGCTCGGTGCACTGCACGCAGAAGGTCTTCCTGAGAGCTGGGCAAATATTTATCTGAAATTTGCCGTAGCAATGGACGCAAAAGACCGAGGCGATGAAGAGACCTTAAAGAATCTCGTTTATCCGGATATTAATGCCGGTATTGAAGGCATCCGATGGGTAACCAAATGTGTAGAATCTGCTGACAAAGGCGGAGTCTGGGTTGATTTTGAATAATTAGGAGGAAATGATATGCAGTTAGCAATATGTACCGATGTATTTGCAGAACTTTCTTATACAGATATGCTCGACAAGGTGAAATCTCTTGGAATTGATGCGGTAGAGATGACCGCAGGCGGCTGGGGTGCGCGTAAGCACTGTAATACCACGGAATTGCTCTCAGACCCGGCTAAGCTGGAAGAATTTCAGGCAGAACTTTCAAAACGCGGAATGAGGATTTCCGCATTGAATACATCCTGTAATCCACTCTGGCCTTCAGAAACCGGAGAGGGATATAAAGACTCCATGTATGCATGTGCAGAACTGGCCGGAAAACTGGGAGTTAAAAAAATCGTTGCCATGGCAGGGCTTCCTGCCGGAAATGAGACAGATACAACTCCAAACTGGATCACATCCACTGTATCCTGGCCGGATTTTATGGCACCAGCTTATGAGTATCAATGGAAAGTGACCATCGCTTTCTGGAAGGAATTTGCGGCCCACTGTAAGAAATGCGGAGTGGAGCAGATTGCCATTGAAGAGTTCCCGGGAACCATGGTGTGGTCAGCCGAGACCATGTTAAAACTCAGGGAAGCGACAGATCCAATGATCGGCATTAATCTGGACCCGTCCCACATGATGATCCTTGGGGCTGATCCGATTGCGGCGGCCAGAGCGCTGAAAGGCTGCATTTTCCATGTACACGGAAAGGATGCCCGTATCGAACGGGGTCTTGCTGACACCAATGGACTCCTGGAGCCAAGGCCGGTGACAGAGTCCGCAAAACGTGTGTGGAACTATGTAGCAGTAGGATGCGGTAAGGATTTACAGTGGTGGAAGGAATTCTTCTCAGTTCTCAGCATGATGGGATATGATGGAGATGTATCCCTGGAGATGGAAGACCTGACCATGTCTGTGGAGGCAGGAGTTCTCACTTCTATTGATGCACTGAACCAGACCATCAGCAAGTAAACAGACCAGAGTATGTAAGACATAAGCGGATATTCATAACTCCTTTTCGAGATGAATATCCGTTTTGTCATAAAGGAGGTATTGTATTATGAAGATAGCATTTGATGTGGATGTGCTGGCAAAGCAGATGGATATCAACTGGATGGTGCATCAAGTCGCGGACTGGGGTTATAAGTACATCGAACAGTCTCCGCATCCAAGGATCAACCCATTCTATAAACACCCGCTGTTTTCCAGGGAATGTGAGGCAGAATACAGGAAAGCCCTAAAAGAGACCGGGATTGAGATCTCATCTTTTATTGTGGTGTACCGCTGGTCGGGACCCACGGAGGAGCAGAGGCAGATGGCAGTGGCCAACTGGAAGCGGATGATTGAGATTGCCGTGGATATGGGTGTGCCGGTGATCAACACGGAACTCTCCGGGGATCCCAACCAGCAGGAGATCTGCAACGGCATGTGGTTTCGCTCCATGGAAGAGCTTTTACCGATCATTGAAAGGGAGGGGCTCCGGGTGGAAATACAGTCCCATCCGTATGACTTCTGTGAATTAAACAATGAGACCTGTGACCTGGTGAAATCCTTCCGCTCCCCGAACCTTGGGTATGTGTACTCTTCTCCTCACGGATTCTTTTATGACGAGGGAAAAGGAGATGTGCGGTCCATGTTACAATATGCAGGGGAAGAACTGACCCATGTACTGTTTGCGGACACGTTCAACCAGACGTTGGACTGCCGCTATATCGCCAACCCGCCTTGGTTAAACGGAAGGGGAAAAGCGGATGTGACCATCCACCAGCATTTAGCTATGGGGGAGGGAGACGTGGACTTTGACGGGATCTTTGAGACGTTAAGGGATATGGACTTTGCCAACAGCCAGTTAAGGGAAGATGCGCCGAAAGTCGGAGGAGACAACATCGCATGTGTATCCATGTTCGGATTCCCGGAAAAGATGGAGAAGCAGGCGCCGGAAGCGAGAGAACGGATCGAGAAAGAGCTTCTCTGATGAATGAGGAAGGGAGATAAGAATGAATGAAAAGAATAAGCCCAAGGAAAATCTAGCCCCCGGGAGACTCGGGTGGGGAACCAGATTTGCCTACGGATGCGGAGACACCGCGTGCAATGTGGTATTTGGTATGATCAGTACACTGCTCACGTTATTTTATACGGATTATGTGGGTGTGAGTGCAGCGACGGTCGGTCTGGTCATGCTTCTGTCCAGGATGTTTGACGGAGTCTCCGATGCCATTATGGGGGTGATCGTTGAGAAGACAGACACTAAGTGGGGAAAATCAAGACCATGGCTGCTCTGGATGTGTGTGCCCTTTGCTATCTCAGCGGTTCTATTATTTGCGGTTCCAAACAGCACAGCCACTGTGCAGTTTGCCTATATGTTCGTGACCTATAATTTCTGCAACACGGTCTGTTATACAGCGATTAACCTTCCGTACAGCAGTCTGTCCGCTATGATGACCAGGATTTCTTCAGAGCGGGATATGCTGAGTGTGGTGAGAATGGGGCTGTCTCCATTCGGAAGGATCCTGGCAGTTACCTGTACTATGCCGGTAGTGAAATTATTCGGAAATGACCAGGCTGCATGGATCAAAACCATGGCTCTCTGGGCCTCTATCGCGTTGATCCTGCTTCTAGTCTGCTTTTTTAAGTGTAGAGAAACTGTCGTGATCGAGGCCAAGAAAAAGCAGTCCAAAGTGCCTGCCAGGAAGGCACTGAAAGCTTTAGTGACAAACCAGTATTTTTGGGCAGTGGTCATACTGTGGACGATGCAGAATGGTATCTACTGTGTGACTGGAACAATCCTTCCTTATTATTGCAAATATATTTTCCACAATGACACATGGATGTACAGCACCCTGTATCTGACAGAGACACTGATCATTGTGGGTGTAACTTTTATGAGTCCTCTGCTGCTGAGACGTTTTGGTAAGAGGAATATGTCCTTGGCCGGTGCCTGCCTTGCATTTATAGGGCATCTAATCTTCTTTATCAATCCACAGAATTTCGGATTTATGGTCTTCAGCTGTGTGATCCGGGGAATCGGGCTGGCACCTCTTAATTCCATAGTGTTCGGGTTCCTTGGAGACGTGGTAGAATTCGGCCAGTGGAAGACCCATATCCGGCAGGAGAGTCTGATCTTTGCAGGAAGCTCCGTTGGGATGAAGCTTGGGGCAGGGCTGACTTCTGCTATCATCACAAGCCTTTTGTCAGCTGCAGGTTATCTGAGCTCCACAGCCGGAAGTATGGTGCAGCCGGACAGCGCTATACATATGATTATTAACATCTATAAATTTGGGCCTATGGTCGTGTGGGTGGCAGTGATCATCACACTGTTTCTATATAAACTGGATAAGATGTATCCGAATATTATGGAAGAATTGACAGAACGGGAGTCCAGGGGAGAATTGTAAGAAATAAGGCAAAGGATATTTCCTTTGTCTTTTTTGCTTTTATGAATATTGATTTGATACACCGGTGGTTTGAAGGTATAATGAGTAAAGAATTTGATGGCGGAAAAGAACATGAGGCAATCCAGAAAGGGGAAGCATGAATCTCTATGACAATATTCTAAGCTTTCAAGGAACATGGCGGCCTTATCAGAGCCGGATCCTGGAGTCTGCGGACACTTATTTAAAAGATGGAAAGATTCACATTGTGGCGCCTCCGGGGTCAGGCAAAACCATTCTGGGAATCGAGCTGATCAGACGTCTGGGCAGACCGTGCTTGATCTTATCTCCGACGCTGGTAATCCGGCAGCAGTGGCTCCAGCGAATCAGGGAAGCTTTTTTAGAAAGGGATGACGGAAATATTCTCTCGGACGATATCCGTCAGCCTGCTCTGATCACATCCCTGACATACCAGTCGCTTTATTCCGGCATGTCACAGACAGATGAGGATTTCAGAGGCTTTGATCTCTTACGGACAGTGAGAGAGGCAGGCATAGGCACTGTCTGCCTGGACGAATGCCACCATCTGCGCAGTGAGTGGTGGAAAGCACTGGAGAGTTTTTTACAGCAATTAGGAGATATCCAGGTGGTTTCCCTGACTGCCACGCCTCCCTATGACTCCACACCGGCTGCATGGAAACGGTATATCAGCCTCTGCGGGGAGATCGATGAGGAGATCATCGTGCCTGAGTTGGTCCGGGACCACAGCCTGTGCCCACATCAGGACTATGTATATTTCAGCCGCCCGACAAGGGAAGAAAAAGAAACGATCAGCAGATTCCGCAGGGAGACAGGACAGATCTTCCGGGAACTGCTTGAAAATGAGTCATTGAAAAAGGCTGTGGTGTCTCGTCGGGGAATCATGAATCCGGAAGATTCCGCGGATGAACTGTTGGAAGATCCCTCCTACCTGGTGTCTATTTTAAGCTTTTTGGACTCAGCAGGAATCCATTACCCGCACAAATGGCTGAAAATCTTGAATATTCATTCTTTACCTGGCTTTGATATCCCGAAACTGGAACAGCTCCTGCAGGGAATGCTGTTTGATGATACTGACAGCTATGAGTGGGAGCCCGGTCTACGCAATGACCTTTACAGGGATCTGAAACGGAGGAACTGTATTGAGCGTAAGAAAGTTACGCTTCTTGTCAATCCATCCATTGAAAAGATGCTGGTGAACAGCGCAGGGAAACTGGAAAGTGTTAGACAGATTGTTCTGACAGAATACGGAACTTTGGGGGAGGATTTGAAGCTGCTGATCCTGACAGATTATATACGCAGGGAATATGTAACTGCCATCGGTGATCTGTCACAGCCGGTAAGCAAGCTTGGAGTCCTGCCTTTATTTGAGCTGCTCCGCCGGGAATTGCCGCCAAAGCTCCGGCTTGGTGTTTTGTGCGGTGAGTTTTTGATACTTCCAGCTGAAGCGGAGGGTGCTTTGGAGAAAGCGGCGCAGACCCTGCTTATAGACAGCGGCAGAATCGTTTTCCGGGAGATGAATGATCGCTCAGGGCTTCCTCTGGGGTATTTGAATGTCACGATCCGGGGGAGAAGACAGGATGCGGTAAGGCTGGCCACACAGGTCTTTGAAGCCGGATATGTACAGGTCATGGTCGGGACAAAGTCTCTTCTGGGGGAAGGATGGGATTCTCCATGTATCAACACCTTGATTCTTGCCAGCTTTGTCGGTTCCTTTATCCTCAGCAACCAGATGAGGGGTCGTGCTATCAGGACAATGACAGGAAATCCGAAGAAGACGAGCAATATCTGGCATTTAGTGTGCATTGATTCAGAGAAGAAGGACAAGACGGGACAGCTTTTGGGACTTAAGGATACCCTGGTGTCCGAAGATTTTGCCATGCTGTCCCGCAGGATGGATGGAGTTCTCGGTGTTAGTTATACCGGAGATATCATCGAAAACGGAATCGAAAGACTTGGACTGGCCGGGGATGTCCCTGCACCGAAGCAGGTGGAAAAGATCAACAGGGATATGGCAGAACGGGCAACGGACAGGGAATCCCTCCGGCAGAAATGGGAACAAGCCACAGTCATCAACAGAAAAATGGAAGTGGCTGATGAATGCGGAGTGCCGAAAGAGAATCTGAAGCCGGGTGTCTCCTTTTTTAATCTCATCGGTTTTCAGCTCGTGAATATATTTGTGGAGATCTTTACCATCAGCCTTTATACGAAAACAGCACATACATACAGTGTGTTTTCCTTACTGGCAGTGACAGCCGTATCTGTCCTGTTTCTATTTTTGACCGTTCGTTTTGGCGCCGGAATTGTCAAGCTGATGACTCCTCTGAAGCGTCTAAAAGCCATCGGCGAAGGAATCCGGGATGCGCTATTTCAAACACAACAGATTGAATCAGATACCAAGGTTGTGGTGGAGGAAGAACAGGGCCTTATGTTTTATGTCTGTCTCACGGGAGGGACAGCTAGGGAAAAAGACCTGTTTGCCGCATGCGTCAGTGAATTTTTGGGAGAGGTGGATAACCAGCGGTATCTGCTCTATGCGAAAAAGAGATGGAAAAGCATGCAGAATTATTTTTGTGTACCGGAGCTGTTTGCAAAAAATAGAGAGGAAGCAGATTTATTTGCCTGGATCATGCAAAAGAGCATTGGCCCGTACGGATTGGTCTATACAAGAAACGAAAAAGGAAGGAAGATTCTTCTGAAGGGAAGGAAGCACGCTTATGCAAACCAGGTCAGACAGGCGGAGGACCGGATGTGCAGACGGAAAAAGAGGGTAAAGGGGGCACTGGAATGACGCAGATCATAACAAAATACCCCTGCCAAATGGCGGGGTATATGTATTACCGTATGGCTTTCATAAATTATTCAACGGTCAATGCATCTTCATTGTCGATGATACTGCCATCTTTGGCTGCTGCTACGTAAAAGATGGAACGGTTTTCCGGCTGGTAGTAGATCTCCAGTGAGCTTAGGGAATTTAATTTGAACCCTTTTGATTTAATATCTTCTTTTACCATCTTTTCCACATCTGTTATAGAAACGTTATGGCCTTGAAACTGCACTTCTGTCTTGATCTTCATGGGGAACCTCCTTCGTTGTGGTTAAAAAGTCTTTACTATTATACACCTTGATTCTATATTATTCAAAGGAGCCGGATAGAATTCCGGCTCCTTAGTAATTTTTGGTATATCACCAAATCGACTTGAAGCACTAAGATCTGGAAGATGATTTGAGAAATATTCTTATTTACTGCCGTTCATTTTGCATCATACAGAAAACAGGTAAACAATGAGGCTGCGAGAATTCCTATAAAAATAGTGGGATCTAAAATACTTTGATTATAGAAGCAGATGTGGAACTTTAAGTGGGGGTTAAACAAGGCTATGGAGATTCTCCAGAGGCATTGAAGAAAACCAGAAGAACCACAAAGGCTCGTTTTTGATCATCACCCACAACATGCGAATCCTGGACGCCCTTAAACGGTGTGCCCTGTAGGTATAAGTTTTTCTTATCTTTATCATTCGGAATTGAGATTGCTGTTTTTTTTCTGCATCTTTACAATAAACTCAGAAGAGCAGTGTAGAAAAAAGTATTTGGGAGGTTTGTTTTATGAGTGATGTTATGTTGTTAACCGGTGCGGGGCAGATTGGAATGGCGATTGCTAGAAGAATGGGTTATGGCAGGAAAATCGTGGTGGGTGATAAAGATCAGGATCAAGCAGAGGCAGCAGTTGAAATTCTTAATCATGCCGGATTTGATTCAGATTGGATGGAAATGGATCTTTCGTCAAGAGAGTCCATTTTGAATTTTATAAAAGAGGCAATGCGGTACGGAGATATTTCTATGTTCATTAATGCGGCAGGGGTTTCGCCCAGCCAGGCTTCCATAGAAACGATTCTCAAAGTGGATCTGTACGGGACAGCGGCTCTGTCACCTGAAATTGATGAACAGCTGGCAACATGTCCTACAGAACAATTGTTATCTCTGGAAGTGCTGCAGCCTCGAAATTTGAGGAATACCCTTCATGCATATCAGATGGCAAAAAGGTGTAATGAGAAACGTGTCATGGCAGAGGCGGTCAAGTGGGGCGTAAAGGGAGCGAGGATCAATTCCATTTCACCGGGGATTGTGGTTACACCGCTTGCCATGGATGAATTTAACGGGCAAAGGGGAGAATTCTACAAAACGATGTTTGCAAAATGTCCGGCAGGCAGGCCAGGAACGGCAGATGAGATCGCTGACGTTGCCGGGCTTTTGATGAGCCATCAGGGCGCTTTTATTACAGGATCGGATGTTCTGATCGATGGCGGCGCAACAGCATCTTATTTCTATGGACCGCTGAGGCCTGATGGTAAGAAAGAAGCAGATAACTTACAAAATCATTGTTAAAATTAAGAGGACTTCAGCCTTTCTTAGTGATAAAATAGAATCCTGAAGCAGAACTATGGAATAACTGATTTTGAGTCAAACGGGGAGGATTGGCTTGCTGAAGTCTGAATGGTGTTATGGGAGAATGAACGGAAAGAATCAATTACTGGAAAACTTAGAGAAACTGCATACAACAGAATTGGGCGTTGGACGGATCAAAAAGAATCTCTCCCTGGACACAGATGATGTGGTCCAGTGGTGCCAAACGAAGATTAAATCCGCTGAAGCCGATATCAAAAGAAACGGGAAGAACTGGTATGTAGGCATAGACAACTGCGTCATTACAATCAATGCTTACAGTTATACCATTATCACGGCCCATAGGAGCCGCCAAGAAAACAAAAGGGAGAGTTAAGTTATGAAAAAACAGATTTTATTTGTATTATTGGACCAGTATGCGGATTGGGAGGCTGCCTACCTGTCTTCTGCGCTCTATATGCTGGGAGAAGGTCAGTATGAAGTTAAAACTGTATCTTTAACAACGGATACGGTTACATCGATCGGAGGGTTTCATATGGTGCCCGATTATGGCATTGACTCTGTACCGTCTGATTATGAAGCACTGATATTGATCGGGGGCATGGCATGGAGAAATGAAAATGCCGCGGAAATCAAGCCTTTGGTCTGTCAATGCCTGTCGGAGAAAAAGGTGCTGGGCGGCATCTGCGACGCCTCCGCATTTCTTGGAACAACCGGTGTCCTGAATCATGTCAGACATACGTGCAATGATCTGAACGACTTGAAACAATGGGCAGGCGCTGCGTACACGGGAGAAAAGTTGTACGTGATGCAGCAGGCTGTCAGCGATAAAAATGTTATCACGGCAAACGGAACGGCTCCTTTAGAATTTGCCAAGGAGGTATTGCTCACTTTAAAAGCCGCCCCGGAGCCTAAGATCGCAGAATGGTTTAATTTGCACAAACTAGGGTATTATAATGCACCGATGCCGAAGGACGCAACGGAGTGGAACGATTAAAGCCATATATGACCCTTATGGCAATACGAGAGAAGCAGCGGCAAGCAGACAATGAAAAGAAGGCTTGCCGCTGTTTCTTTTTTTGTTCCATAGGAAAGTTCTGCGAACCTCCCTATGGAATAAAAAAGCCCTGCGGGCAGTATGCACACAAATGCGTAAGGAAATCATTTGACTACGTCAAATTGCATTTGGCGCGCAAAGTGCACAAGCCCCTCAAAGAGTGAGGGGTGGGGAGATGAAGTGGCTTGCCCACTTTGTTCTTGAAAAAATATATCAATTAAACTTTGCTTTCTCCATTGACATTATGGAGAAAGAGTTATATTATAAACATATGAATAATTGTTCATATGAATGATGGTAAGAAGAAAGTGGGTGAGAAATTGGCTGTAAATGACGTGGAATGCTGCGATACATTTCAGGTACACGATGATTTGCTGAAAATCGTAAGTGACAAGATGCCTGAGGAAGAAGAACTGCACGACTTAGCCGAGCTGTTTAAAGTATTCGGCGATTTTACAAGGATCAGGATTTTATTTGTCCTGTTTGAAGCGGAGGTCTGCGTGTGTGACTTGGCGGAGGCTCTCAACATGACCCAGTCTGCGATCTCGCATCAGCTGAAGATCCTGAAACAGGCAAAGCTTGTAAAGTCCAGGAGAGAAGGAAAATCCGTATTTTATTCACTGGCAGATGGTCACGTAAGGACAATCATTGCCCAGGGAAGAGATCATATTGAGGAATAATCATAAAAGAAGGGAAGGTTGTTATGAAGAAAAAATTTAAATTAGAGGATTTAGACTGTGCGAACTGCGCTGCAAAGATGGAAGAAGCAATTAAAAAGATTCCGGGTGTGAACGATGCAAGTGTAAGCTTTATGACCCAGAAAATGACGATCAATGCAGAAGACGAGCAATTTGATGAGATTATGCAGAAGGTGGTCAATGCCTGTGCCAAGGTAGAGCCAGACTGCAAGATTTTAATGTAGCAGAGATACCCCGGATGCATAGGAGATGATTCCAGTATTCGGGGTTTCATATTATAAATAAGGAGACTATAAATATGACCAAAAAACATAAAATAATGCTGGTCCGCATTGTCATAGCGTTTCTTTTGCTGGCAGGGCTGATGACAGCGGAGCATACAGGAGGGCTTGATGGCCTTAAGGGTTCCTGGCTTTTGTTTTTGATCTATCTGATTCCGTACTTAGTGATCGGGTATGACATTATTTTCAAAGCAGTCAGAAACATCAGCCATGGACAGATCTTTGATGAGAATTTTTTAATGATGATTGCTACCTTCGGGGCCCTTGGTGTGAAGGAGTATTCAGAAGCAGTGGCCGTCATGCTTTTTTATCAGGTTGGAGAGCTGTTTCAGAGTTATGCGGTGGGGAAATCCCGCCAGTCCATTTCCGCGATGATGGATATCTGTCCGGAGTATGCCAACATTGAGGCAGATGGAGAACTGACTCAGGTAGACCCGGATGACGTGGAAGTGGGAACGATCATTGTGGTAAAACCTGGCGAGCGGATTCCTCTGGATGGGATAGTGACAGAAGGAGAATCTCTGATTGATACTGCGGCTTTGACAGGGGAGTCTGTACCAAGAAAAGCGTCTGCAGGGGATGAGATCATCAGCGGCTGCGTCAACGGCAGCGGCACATTAAAAGTAAAGGTGACAAAAGAGTTTGAGGATTCCACAGTGGCAAAAATCCTGGAGCTTGTGGAAAATGCCAGCAGCAAAAAAGCTAATGTAGAGAATTTTATCACAAAATTCGCCAAGTACTATACCCCGGTCGTGACCGTGGGAGCAGTGCTGCTTGCTGTGCTGCCACCACTGATCTTAGGAGGCGGATGGGGTGAATGGATCCAGAGAGCATGTATTTTCCTTGTTATATCTTGTCCATGTGCACTTGTTATTTCTGTGCCTATGGGATTTTTTGGAGGGATTGGAGCCGCATCCAAGATCGGTGTGTTGGTAAAAGGTAGCAATTATCTGGAAGCAGTATCTGAGATGACTACCATCGTCTTTGATAAGACAGGGACACTGACAAAGGGTGAATTTAAGGTGACGCAGATCCTTCCGCAGAACTGTGGGAAGGAGGAACTGCTGGAGCTGGCCGCACTGGGGGAAGGTTATTCTAACCACCCGATTGCCGGTTCGATCAAAGAAGCGTATGGAAAGACGCTGGATATGAACCGTGTGTCTGATGCAGAGGAGATTGCCGGACACGGAATCCGTGTTATGATCGACGGAAAAGAGATTCTGGTGGGCAATGGCAAATTGATGAGACAGCAGAAGATTGATTATGCTTCCTGCAAGGAAGCAGGCACCGTCGTCTATGTGGCAAGGCAGGGCGAATTTGTCGGGGCAATCGTCATCTCTGACACCGTTAAGGAAGGGGCTAAAGAGGCTATCAGAAGCATGAAGCGTGTGGGAGTGAAGAAATGCGTCATGCTCACCGGAGACAGAAAAGAAGCGGCGGAATCCGTTGCGGCAGAACTTGGGATTGATGAGGTATATTCTGAACTTCTCCCGGGAGATAAGGTCTCTAAAGTGGAAGGTTTGTTGGAAAGACAGCGGGATAAAGAAAAGCTTGCGTTCGTCGGGGACGGCATCAATGATGCACCGGTCCTCACAAGAGCAGATATCGGCATCGCTATGGGAAGTATGGGATCTGACGCAGCCATTGAGGCCGCGGACGTGGTGCTCATGGATGATGACGTAAGGAAAATCGCGTCAATCGTGTATATCTCCAGAAAGACACTGCGCATCGTAAAACAGAATATTGTGTTTGCCCTGGCGGTCAAGGCGCTGGTATTGGCCCTTGGAGCCCTGGGTATGGCGAATATGTGGGAAGCAGTCTTTGCAGATGTGGGAGTTTCCGTCATCGCGATTCTGAATTCCATGAGGGCATTAAAAATAAACTTTGATGAATAAACAATAGGACCCAGGAAGCCGCAGAAACCAATATGGATCTGCGGCTTCCTTTCTTAAATCTAATCACCTCAGAAGGTAGTATTTGAGTGACGGGATAAAATATTCATGATAAAATAGGGTTGTATCAAGAAAGCAAAAGAGGTGAGGCTGTTGAAACTTTGTATTGCATTGACTGGAATAGTTGCAGAAAACATCAGACTACAGGAGGATTTCAAATGGCTGTTCCAGAAAAACAAATATATCCCCGTACGGGAGATAACGAAACAATATATTTAAAACATGTGATCACAGATCCTAATATCATTGTCGGAGATTATACAATGTATAACGACTTTGTCAATGATCCGGTCTTATTTGAGACCAATAATGTTTTATACCACTATCCAATCAATCATGACAGGCTTGTGATCGGAAAGTTCTGTTCCATCGCATGTGGTGCCAAGTTCCTTTTCAACAGCGCCAATCATGCCATGTCATCCTTATCCACTTATCCATTTCCCCTCTTCTTTGAAGAATGGGAGCTTAGGATGGAAAATGTCACTGACGCATGGGACAACAAAGGAGATATCATCATCGGTAATGATGTATGGATCGGTTACGAGGCTGTCATTATGGCAGGTGTCACAATCGGTGACGGCGCGGTCATCGGAAGCCGCGCAGTGGTGACAAAAGATGTCCCGGCCTATACGGTTGTGGGAGGTGTCCCTGCCAAACCTATTAAAAAGAGATTTTCAGAAGAGACTGTCTCCTTGCTGCTTGAGTCCAAGTGGTGGGACTGGCCGAGGGAAAAGATTAAAAGAAACATCGTGGCCATTCAGTCCGGCTGTGTGAAACAGCTGGGAAAATAAGATCATAAGAGAAAACCGTCTGCCGGATCATACTTAAGGCAGACGGTTTTTTGGTAAAACGCGTGAAGTTAAGGCCGCTTTGGCATTTCAAACCCGGCCAGAGCCTTATTCAAAAAATCATGAAATGATAGGATAGTTCTCCCTATGGAAGAAAAAAGCCATGAAGGCATGATGTGTACGATGTGCCAAGGAATGCTGCTTTGCAGCTGTACATCGGCGCGTAAAGCGGACTTGTCCACTTTATTCTATAAAACTCCTAAAATTCCGCACTGCTAAAGCGAGATTCCCATGCTGCGGATATGATTTTTCTGAGCTTCAATGACAAGCTCTGCATGAAGGATTGATAAAGGTTCCATATCGCTGGATCTCCTGGAGGAGGCAAGTGCGTCCAAAAAATCCTTTTCCCTGCAGGCAGGGACTGTGACCGGGCAGTAGCCTGATCTGGACAGGATCAAATTCCCCAAGGCTTCTGCGGTTTTTTCATTTCCGTCTGCAAAAGGATGGATATCGATCAGGCGTTTCTGTGCCATTGCCGCAAGCTCCACCGGATGCAGGGCAGATTTTGAGGAGTGGATCTGGTTTTCCAGATGGCTCATGAGCCGGGGCAGATCCTTCGGGGAAGGCGGGAGAAAGTCCGCATCCGGATCTTTTGCCGGGGAAGTGCGGTATCGGCCTGCCTGTGAGGAATCTGTTCCACTATAGATGGTTCTGTGCAGATCCTTTATGAGGTTTTCTGTGATATCAGTGGTCTGGAGCTCGGCGGTTTCTATAGGTTTATCTGAATGGGTATCAGCCTTCTGTATGATTTCTTTGTACGCATCTGCCTGACGAAGCAGTTCCTGTAGTTTTGACATGGCGGTTCCTCCTGTAATTCAGTCGTTGTTGTCTGGAATTTAATTATACATGAATCTGAAAAAGACAGCAACGGCGGCAGGAAAAATATGCTATAATGACTTTTATATAAACTTTAAGATAAACAAAAGAGGTAGAAGACATGAATGAAAATATCCTCAGAAAAGCAATTTTGGACAGCACCGACAATATTATATATGTCAGTGACATTGATACTTATGAAGTTTTATACATCAATGGATCCGGGAAAAAACGGTACCAGATTACCGGAGATGATTATAAAGGGCAGAAGTGTTATGAGCTCCTTCAGGGGAAGCGGGAACCATGTGAATTCTGTACCAATGAGAGGCTGCGCGCGGAAGGCAGCTGCCGCTGGACCCGTTATAATAAATATCTGGACCGATACTTTGTGATCGTAGATTATCTCATAGAGCCTGTCCCTGGCTATCGTGTGCGGATGGAGATCGCAACGGATATCACGGACAAAGAGCGGCAGAAAAAGTTGCTGGGCAGTAAAGTGCAACAGGACGAAACACTTCTGCAGTGTATTAAAACTCTAAATGATACGCTGGATCTGGACTGTGCCATCCACAGGCTTTTGGAATTGATCGCGGAGCATTATGGCGGGGACCGGACTTATATTTTTGAAATTGACCACGATCAGAAAATTGCGTGCAATACTTATGAATGGTGTGCAGAGAATGTCACAAGTGAGATCGGAAATCTTCAGGAGATTTCACTGTCAACCCTGGAAAAATGGCTCAGACAATTTGAAAAGAGCGGAAGCTTTTCCGTATCATCCCTTGACCAGGAGATTGATCCGGAAAGTGAGGCATATGACATACTCAACGGGCAGGGGATTCATAGCCTGATGGCAGCTCCGCTGTATGAGATGGGAAAGGTCTGCGGATTTATAGGCGTGGATGACCCCAAAAGAAACAGGGAGAATCCAGACCTTTTAAAATCAGTGACCTATTTTATCGCCAATGACCTGCAGAAGCGCAGAATGGTTTCCAGACTGGAGCATTTAAGCTATGTGGATATTTTGACGGGGCTCTGGAACCGGAACAAATACATGGAAGAGGTGTTTGACATTGAAAAGCACGGCTGCAACAATATCGGTGTCGCTTATGTGGATTTAAACGGCCTTAAAGTAGCCAATAACCGGTTTGGCCATGAGTACGGGGATAAGCTGATTATCTGTATGGCAGAGATTTTGAAGACCGTGTTCCGGGAACAGATCTACCGCATAGGCGGAGACGAATTTGTTGTCCTGTGCAGGAATATCAGCCAGGAAGAGTTTCATAAAAAGGAACTAGTGCTGAGAAACAAGGTAAAGGAGCATAAAGAGATCAGTGCATCCATTGGGACTACATGGGAGGAAGCTATCACAGATATCAATGAGCTGATCAACCATGCGGATGAGCTTATGTATGCCAATAAACAAAAGTATTATGAATTTTCAGTTTATGAGGGATACAACCATGATTCCACAATTGCCAAACAGGTCATAAAAGATATTAACCAGGACAGGTACCAGGTGTTTTTGCAGCCCAAAGTGTATCTTGGGACAGGAAAACTTTCTGGAGCGGAAGCGCTGATCAGAAGAGTGGATAACAACGGAGATCTGATATTTCCTGATCGGTTCATCCCTTTATATGAAGCAGAAGGTGTGATCCGCCACATCGACTTCTACGCACTGGAATGTGTCTGCCGGCTCATAAATAAGATGCACAGCCAGGGCCATGACATAGGAAAGATTTCAGTGAATTTTTCCAGGGTCACTCTTCTGGAATATGATATTGTAGACCGGATCCTTGCAGTCTGTAGAAAATATGATGTGGACGCAGGACAGATTTGTATTGAGGTGACGGAATCCGTGTCGAAGCTTAAAACCTCAGAATTGGTGGCTCTGTCACAAAAGATCAAGGACGCCGGGTTTTATCTATCCTTAGATGATTACGGTGCTAAATATTCAAATATTACACTGCTCTCCAATATCAAATTTGATGAGGTGAAATTAGATAAGAGCATCATATCGGAGATCATGACCAATGAAAGGGCCAGAGCCATTGTCCGCTCTACTATATATATGTGCGGGGGATTCGGAGCTACAAAAACCACGGCAGAGGGAATTGAGACAGAGGAGCAGATGGAGCTTCTAAAGAAACTTCAATGTGACTGCGGCCAGGGATATTATTTTTCCAGACCGATTGCCATTGAGAAATTTATAGAGAAATACATAAAATAGAGGGAAGTGCTGTTCTGTCAGAGGGACAGCCTTCCCTCTCCTTATGTTTCAGATTGAACTAAAAGAATTCTGAAAGATAGAAAATCTTACATTCCTTCGAATGCAAGCCGGAGAACTGGTAAAAATGGACATCATGTCCGCTGGAAAAGGCAGCTGCAAGACAAAAGGCATCACTTACGATAGTTTTTCTGAATTGCATCTATCAACAGATATTACATCTATTTTCTAATGAGTTACCAATAAGCCAGAACGAATATGTAACTCTTAGAGAACACACAAAAAAGTAAAATGATATAAGTCAAAAGAAGCCCTTCTCCAGCAGACATTACGTCCATTTTCTACATGATTGGAGTGAAGCATTCTAAGAGCTGAACGGAAATCATGTGGAAAATGTTATGGTATAATGGTCATTAAAGTTGCGGACTTTCCACAAAACGTGCTAAAATTCTCTCAGATATAAAAAAGGAGTTATTTATGGAACTTTCGATGATAGGAATTGATTATCATACGGCATCGGTGGACGAGCGGGAACCCTTTGCATTTACAGATTCAGGGGCGGTACGGTTTATGCAGTCCGTAAAGGATGCAGATCCGAAGGCTTCCTGTATTGTCCTGTCTACATGCAACCGGACTGAACTGTGGTTTTATCATCTGGGAAGAGATCCTCTTGAGTATTTGTTCTCACAGCTATCTATAATAGACGATTCCAAACGCAGGCTGTTTGTCAGACGATCCGGTGAGGAGGCGGTGCTTTATCTCATGGAGCTGGCCAGCGGGATTCATTCCCAGATTCTCGGCGAAGACCAGATCGTCTCCCAGGTCAGGGACGCCCTTGAAAGGGCAAGGGAATGCTGTAAACCGGATTCAGTGCTGGATACACTTTTTAGAATGGCGGTGACCGCCGCCAAAAAGGTGAAGACCGACACCCGGATCGGCAACAGGGATACCTCTGTGCCGGAGAGGGCAGTGTCAATCTTGGAAGAGCGGTACGGTTCTTTTCAGGGGAAACGCTGCCTGGTCATAGGTAATGGGGAGATGGGACGTCTGCTGGCTTCCTGGCTTGTACATAAAAAAGCCCAAGTGTCCATGACCTTGAGACAATACAGAAAACAGGATGTGATGATTCCGGCAGGCTGCCAGGTAGTCCCATATAAGGAACGTTATGAGGCTATGGGTGCTATGGATTTTATCTTCAGCGCCACCAGGAGTCCTCATTATACGGTCTATGCACAGCAGGCTTCGGAGACATTTCAAAAACAGCACACTTATGTGTTTGCGGATCTGGCAGTTCCCAGGGATTTGGATCCGAAGCTCTCAGAACTTAACGGCTGTAAACTGCTTGGTATGGATGATTTGGGCATTCAGGCATCAGTCAATGAAAAAGAGATACAGAAGGCTCGGAAGATTCTTCGGGAGCAGACCGGTGAATTTATGAACTGGTACTATTTCAGAAATTATATTCCTCTGGTCCATGCAGTCAGCAACGCTGCGGCAGAGCTGACCAACGCCAAGTTAAAGAATTCTTATAAGGAGCTTCGGAAGGAGGGAGCCGATGTCTGCAGGCTTAAACAGGAAGTGGAACGGGCTTCTGCATCAGCATTGGAACGGATCCTCTTCGGGCTTAAGGACATCCTGCCGAGAGAAGAATGGCCGCAGATTTTAAAGGCGCTGGAAGCCTCAGCAGAAGAGGTCAGTATTTATTAAGGAGGGCTTTTATGTCGTATTTTCCGTTATATATTGATATGCAGGATTTGCAGCTTATTATGGTGGGAGGGGGAAACATCGCCCTGCGCCGGCTCCGTACACTTAAGATGTTCCATGACCAGGTTACGGTCATCTCTCCTTTGGTATGCAGCGGAATCGAGGACATGATCTGCAGCGGGTTTGTCCAGTGGATCCAGAGGAGTTATGTTCCCGGGGATCTTAATGGCTTTGATATGGTGTTTGCGGCCACAGACTCACGGGCGGTCAACCACGCAGTTTTTCAGGAGGCCCGAAAAGCAGGCCTTCCGGTCAATATCTGTGACTGCAAGGAGGAATGCAGCTTTTATTTTCCTTCTGTCATAAAGAACGGGGATATTGTCATCGGAGTCACGTCGGGAGGTACAGACCATAAAAAGACAAAGCAGACAGCAGACAGAATCAGGAGTATGATATGGAACCAAAAAGATTGAGGATTGGAAGCCGCGAAAGCCTTTTGGCCGTGGCCCAGACAGAGCTTGTAATCAGACAGCTGAAGGAACATTATCCGGATCTTTCCGTGGAGCTGGTGACGATGAAGACTACCGGGGACAAGATTCTTCATAAGACATTGGATAAAATAGGGGGCAAGGGACTTTTTGTAAAGGAATTGGACCAAGCGCTGCTCGACGGCAGGATCGATATGGCAGTCCACAGTATGAAGGACCTGCCGATGGAGATTTCTCCTGACCTGCCCATTGCAGCGGTTCCCAAAAGAGGGGATCCAAGGGATGTGCTGGTACTGCCTGGTAAAGAGGACAGGGAGAACCGAGAGCAGGTGATCGGTTCTTCCAGCTTAAGAAGGGTCCTGCAGGCAAAGGAACTGTTTCCGGATGCAAAGTTTCAAAGTGTCCGGGGAAATATTCATACTCGTCTTAATAAGCTGGATCAAGGCCAGTACTCGGCATTGATTATGGCGGCGGCGGGGCTTAAAAGAGCGGGACTTCAGGACAGGATCAGCCGTTATCTTTCAGTGGAAGAGATGCTACCGGCGGCAGGACAGGGAACCTTGTGCATTCAGGTGAGAAAGGATTTTGACCAGTCCTTTTTTTCCTGTATCCACGACAGGCAGACGGAGCTTGTTACTTTAGCAGAACGGAGCTTTGTGCGTACGCTGGATGGAGGCTGTTCATCCCCTATCGCGGCGTACGGCACTGTCTTGGGAAAGGGGTTGTGCCTTACCGGGCTATTTTATGATGAGGCGGAAAAGATCTACCGGAAACAGAGTGTCAAAGGCAGTTTGGAGGATGCAAAAGAGCTTGGGTGCTGTCTGGCGAAACAGATGAAATCGGAATCATAGAGGCAGAAAGAAGGAAGTTAAAATGGATATGACAATACGATCAAGAAGACTCCGGTCTACGCCGGTGTTGAGGAAAATGGTGAGGGAGACGAGAATGGATGCATCTTCTCTTATTTACCCGCTCTTTGTGACAGAAGGGGAAGATAAAAAAGAAGAGATCCCATCCATGCCGGGCCAGTACAGGTACAGTCTGGACCGGATGCCGGAAGTGCTCACTGAGATGGCGGATGCGGGAGTGCCAAGCGTTATGTTGTTTGGAATCCCGGGACAAAAGGATGAGTGCGGCACCGGGGCATGGGCAGAAGACGGTATTATTCAGAGAGCGCTTTTAAGAGCAAAAAAGGAAGTGCCGGACCTTTATTACATTACCGATGTGTGTATGTGTGAATATACGTCCCACGGCCACTGCGGCATTCTGACTGGAGACCAGGTGGACAACGATAAGACCCTTCCCATGATCGCCAAGACCGCCCTGTCCCAAGTGCAGGCCGGAGCCGACATGGTGGCACCGTCTGATATGATGGACGGCAGGGTAGGTGAGATCAGACATCTGTTGGACCAAAACGGCTACACGGATGTTCCGATCATGTCCTATGCTGCCAAATATGCCTCCGCATTTTACGGCCCGTTCCGGGATGCGGCCGGGTCTGCTCCTTCCTTTGGGGATCGGAAAAGCTATCAGATGGATTACCACAACCGCCTGGAGGCATTAAAGGAAGTAAAACAGGACTGCAAAGAGGGGGCTGATATCATTATGGTCAAACCTGCCCTGTCTTACCTGGATATCGTAAGGGAGGTGCGCAATACGGTGGACCTTCCTGTGGCTGCATACAGTGTCAGCGGGGAATATGCCATGATAAAAGCCGCGGCCATGAAAGGCTGGATCGATGAGGAGCAGATGATCTGTGAGACCACGGCCGGAATCTATCGGGCAGGCTGTGATATCCTGCTGACCTATTTTGCTAAGGAGATTGCAGGATTTATGAAGGAAGGGAGAATCGGATGATGAGTCGATCAGAAAGCTTGTTTGAGCGTGCGAAACGGGTGCTGCCGGGAGGTGTCAACAGCCCGGTCAGGGCATACCAGTCTGTGGGAGGCTGTCCACGCTTTATCAAAAAGGCGGAAGGCACTTATGTGTACGATGAAGAGGGAAAACGGTACCTTGACTACATAGGTTCCTGGGGGCCGATGATCTTAGGGCATAATCATCCAGAGATCCAGGAAGCTGTGATCGGGGCCGCAAGGAACGGCCTGAGTTTTGGCACGGCTACGGAGATGGAAGTCCAAATGGGTGAACTGCTCTGTGAGCTGGTTCCCTGTTCTGACATGGTCCGTATGGTCAATTCCGGCACAGAGGCGGTTATGAGCGCTATCCGCGCCGCAAGAGGATTCACAGGCAGGGATAAGATTATCAAGTTTGAGGGCTGCTACCATGGGCATTTTGACGCACTGCTGGTCAAGGCAGGCTCCGGTGTCATGACTGCGGGGATCCCGGACAGTTCCGGGGTGCCAAAGGGCTGTGCCAAGGATACCCTGACTGCCGTTTATAACGATATGGACAGTGTGAGAACAATATTTGACGACAACCAGGGCCAGATCGCGGCCTTGATCATAGAGCCGGTGGCGGCCAACATGGGAGTTGTGCTTCCAGAGGAAGGCTTTTTAAAAGAACTGCGAAAGATTTGTACACAAAACGGCACCCTTCTGATCTTTGACGAGGTGATCACAGGCTTCCGGCTGGGACTTCAGGGAGCCCAAGGGGCTTACGGGGTCACTCCGGATCTGGCCACGTTTGGAAAGATCATCGGAGGCGGAATGCCGGTTGGATGCTACGGAGGACGAAGGGAGATCATGGAGATGATCGCTCCCCTTGGAAGTGTCTACCAGGCCGGAACGTTAAGCGGCAATCCCGTCGCCATGGCCGCAGGTCTGAAAGAACTTTCAATCTTAAAGGAGCACCCGGAGATCTATGGACATCTGGAGGAGCTTGGGGAGACTTTCCGGAGCGGTGTAAGAGATATTCTTAAAAAGTACGGGGCAAAGTGTCAGATCACAGGGACCGGATCCTTAAGCTGTCTGTTCTTTACGGATATCCCGGTGACCAATTATGAAGAGGCGAAAACCTCGGATGTACGGGCATTTGCCGACTATTTCCACTATATGCTGGACCATGGCATCCACCTGGCACCGTCCCAGTTTGAGGCTATTTTCTTTAACAATGCCATGAAGCCAAAGGATGTGGATCAGACCCTGCGAGTGATGGATTCCTATTTCGCCCTCAAGGAATAAAACGTACCGATCAAGGAGAATTTGTATGGGCAGAGGATTAGAAGACCGTGTGATCATCAAACAGAATAAGGAGCTTAAATGCGGTTACACCACAGGTTCCTGCGCGGCGGCAGCGGCCAAAGGAGCAGCAAGGTGCCTTCTTTTGGGAGGAAAGGAGCAGAACATTTCCCTGCTGACTCCTGCCGGTATCCGGCTCTCACTGTCCCTTGAGGATTTAAAGATCTCTGAGGAATCTGTTTCCTGCTGTGTGAAAAAGGACGCAGGGGATGACCCGGATGTGACAGACGGCATCCATATTTATGCGGATGTAACAAAGATCCCTTCTCCTGAAATTCTCATTGAAGGGGGGAAAGGCATCGGGAGAGTCACAAAAAAAGGCCTTTCCCAGGCGCCGGGGGAGTCGGCCATCAACCGTGTGCCCCGGGCTATGATCACGGAGGCGGTCAGGGAAGTCCTTGACTGCTCGGATTATGAAGGGGGACTGAAAGTCACAGTGTGGACGCCGGAGGGGGAAGAGACAGCAAAAAAGACGTTCAACCCCCGTCTCGGAATCGAGGGCGGCATATCGATCCTCGGTACCACAGGGATCGTGGAGCCCATGAGTGAGGAAGCCCTCGTGAAAAGCATAGAAGTTGAGATGCGGATCCGCCTTTGTGAGGGAAACGGTTATCTTTTGGTGACGCCGGGAAATTACGGCGCGGATTATGTAAAGGAACAGTACAAAATAGAAAAGGATCAGATCTTAAAGTGCAGCAATTATGTCGGTGAGACCATTGATATGGCAGTAAATCTAAGGGCTAAGGGCATTTTGTTTGTCTCACACATCGGAAAATTCATCAAGGTGTCAGGCGGGATCATGAATACCCACTCAAGAGAGGCGGACTGCCGTTCGGAGCTTTTGGCGGTTGCGGCGGTCAGGAGCGGTGTTGGACTTAAAACGGTAAAGCAGATCCTTGAGGCAAAAACAACGGAGGAGGCTTTAGACTATCTGCATTCAGAAGGTCTTTTGAAACCGGCTATGGACGATGTGATAAGGAGGATCGGAGAGAACCTTTCCCGGCGTGCCTATGGAAGAATCATGACCGGGGCGGTGGTATTTTCCAATGTTTACGGATTCCTTGGACAGACAGAGCACACAGATACATTATGGAAGAGACTGAAGGAGAAAAAATGAGTGGAGTTTTATATGGGATTGGAGTAGGGCCTGGGGACCCGGAGCTTATGACCTTAAAAGCGGTGCGCAAGATCAGGGAATGCAGTGTGATCGCAGTTCCCGGCAGACAACCGGAGGATAGTACGGCATTTCAGATTGCGGTGAAGATCTGCCCGGAGATCAGGGAAAAGGAATTGGCAGGGATTCATATGCCCATGACAAGGGATGAGACAAAGCTGCGGGAAAGCCATGAGACAGGCGCCAGTGTTCTTAGGGAATATCTTTTGAAGGGGGAGGATGTGGCATTTTTAACCCTGGGGGACCCCACCGTATATTCCACCTATCTTTATCTGCACCGGATGCTCAGAAAGCAGGGATTTACGGCAAAGATCATCAACGGAATTCCTTCCTTCTGTGCGGCGGCGGCCAGGATGGATACCGGGCTTGCGGAAAAAAACCAGCCGCTTCATATTATTCCGGCAGCTTATGAGGTGGAAAACAGCTTAAAGCTTTCAGGGACCAAGGTATTTATGAAGGCGGGAAAAAATCTGTCGAAGCTTAAGGAGAAGCTGGTACAGCGAAATCTTTCCGGGAAAATGGTGGAAAACTGCGGCATGACAGATGAAAAGCTCTATGGGTGTACCGATGAAATTCCGCCGGAGGCAGGGTATTATTCTCTGATTATTGTAAAGGAACAGGAGGAAACCAAATGATTCATTTTGTAGGAGCGGGCAGTGGGGCGCCGGATCTGATCACCGTAAGGGGAAAGCGTTTTCTTGAGACAGCGGATATTGTGATTTACGCAGGCTCCCTGGTGAACCCTCAGCTGCTTTCTTATACAAAATCCGAATGTGAACTTTACAATAGCGCAAAAATGACTCTGGAAGAAGTGCTTCAGGTGATGGAGGAAGGGGAGGCGGCCAAAAAAGACACCGTCCGCCTGCACACTGGAGATCCGTGTCTTTACGGGGCAATCCGGGAGCAGATGGATCTTTTGGATGAAAAGGGCATCGGTTATGATTCCTGTCCAGGCGTCAGTTCCTTTTGCGGGGCGGCATCTGCCCTGAACCTGGAGTATACGCTTCCTGGTGTGTCACAGAGTGTGGTCATAACCCGAATGGCAGGTCGGACACCGGTACCGGAAAAGGAAAGTATAGAATCCTTTGCGGCCCATCAGGCCACTATGGTCATCTTTTTGAGCACCGGCATGTTGGAGGAGCTTTCCGGCAGGCTGGTGGACGGCGGTTATAGGGAGGAAACCCCCGCGGCCATTGTATATAAAGCGACCTGGGAAGATGAGATGACCAGACTCTGTACGGTGGGGACCCTCTCTGAGACTGCCAAGCGGTACGGGATCACAAAAACAGCCCTGATTATTGTGGGGGATGCTGTCTCTCATCACCACTATCAGCGGTCCAGGCTTTATGATCCGGAATTTACCACAGGGTACAGAAAGGGAAAGCAGAAATGAAGACAGCCATCATCTGTTTCAGCCAGCAGGGGCTGAGGCTTGCACAGAAATTGCAGACAGGACTGGAATGTCATGGGTTTGAAACAGAGATTTCGGTGAAATCCAGGCATATACAGGAGGATGACATCTATTGTATAGAAGAACCGTTAAACGACTGGACCGAGCGGCAGTTTAACCAGAAAGAAGCTTTTATCTTTGTTGGGGCCTGTGGCATTGCGGTGCGGGCTGTCGCTCCTTTTGTAAGGAGTAAGGATAAGGATCCGGCCGTGATCGCCATTGACGAAAAGGGAACCTTTGCCGTGCCCCTGTTGTCCGGTCATTTGGGAGGAGCCAATCGTCTGGCAGAGCAGGCCGCATCTGTTACTGGAGCTGTCCCGGTCATTACCACGGCTACTGACGTTCATCAGCTGTTTGCAGTGGATTTGTTTGCAAAGGACAACGATCTGCACATCACAGACCTTGCAGCGGCAAAGGAAATTTCGGCCTCACTTCTGGCGGGTATTTCGGTGGGATTTCACAGTGATTTTCCTGTATCAGGAAAGCTTCCCGCAGGGCTGGTTACAGCCAGGGACACGGAGTCTGGCATCTGTATCTCGGTGAGAGACAACTGTCGTCCTTTTCCTAATACGTTAAGGCTGGTACCAAAGGCAGTGGTGCTTGGAATTGGATGCAGGAAAGGAACCAAAGCAGAGACAATCCGGCAGTCAGTGCAGAGGATGCTGAAAAATGAGAGGATAGAACCCAATGCAGTAGGGCTGGCGGCGAGTATTGACCTGAAAAAGGAGGAGCCAGGGATCCTTGCCTTCTGCAGGGAAGAGGGGATGCCTTTTGTAACCTATGATGCCGGGGAACTGATGGAGGCTCGGGGTGTGTTTTCGGCATCCGATTTTGTCAGCAGTGTGACAGGAGCAGACAATGTGTGCGAGAGAAGCGCCGTACTGGCGGCAGGGAAGGGCGGCCGCCTCATAGCGGGAAAGCAGGCTGGATGCGGGGTCACGGCGGCCCTTGCATTAAAAGAATGGAGGATTAGGTTTGAGTCATAAAGTATATGTGGTCGGCATCGGTCCCGGCGATTTTGAACAGATGACCGTCAAGGCGGCAAGAGTCTTAAAGGAAAGTGATGTGATCATCGGGTATACCGTATACATCGACCTGGTAAGAGACCATCTTCCGGGCAAGGAGTTTTTGTCTACCCCTATGACAAAGGAGGCAGACCGGTGCCGCATGGCATTTTCGGAAGCACAAAAGGGCAGAACCGTATCCATGATCTGCAGCGGCGATGCGGGAGTATACGGCATGGCCGGGCTGATGTATGAGATCGGTGCCAAATATCCGGACATCGAGCTTGAGATCGTGCCGGGAGTCACGGCGGCCACTGCTGGGGCCGCGTTGCTTGGGGCACCGCTGACCCATGATTTCTGTGTGATCAGTTTAAGTGACCTGCTGACACCTTGGGCGCTGATTGAGGAGCGCCTTCTGGCAGCCTCCAAGGCAGATTTCGCTGTCTGCCTTTATAATCCGTCCAGCAAAAAGAGACAGGATTATCTGAAAAAAGCATGTGACCTGATGCTTCAATATAAATCTCCGGACACGGTGTGCGGCATAGGAAAGATGATCGGAAGACAGGGCCAGGAAAAGGAACTTATGACGCTTGAAAGACTGAGGGACACCGGCGTGGATATGTTTACCACCGTATTTGTGGGTAATTCCCAGACCAAGGTCGTGTCCGGTGCCATGGTCACTCCAAGAGGATACAAAGATGTATAAAGTATTTTTATTTGCAGGAACCACAGAGGGGCGGAAGCTGGCAGAATTTTTGTGCCGGTCCGGCGTGATGGTGTATGCATTTACTGCAACAGAATACGGGGAGAGCCTCATGGAGCAGGGGAAACATTTGATCTTATCCCATCAAAGACTTACCGCAGAGGAAATAGAGGATCAGATTGTCACTCAAAGGCCGGATCTGGTTTTGGACGCCACACATCCCTATGCAGAGAAAGTCACGGACAATATCCGCTTTGCCTGTACGAAAACACAGACGGAGTATGTACGCCTCATCAGAGATGTGGCATTAGAGTGCGCAGAAGATGTGATTTATGTGGATTCTGCCAGGGAGGCGGCGCAGTTTCTCTCACAGACGGAGGGAAATATCCTGCTTACCACCGGGAGCAAAGATCTGGCCCAGTATACAGAAGTCACCGATTATGAGAAAAGAATCTTTGCCAGAGTGCTCTCTCTGCCGGATGTGGTCGAAAATTGTGCCAGGCTGGGATTTCAGGGAAATCATCTGATCTGTATGCAGGGGCCCTTTACCAGGGAGCTGAATACGGCTATTCTCAGACAGTTTCACTGCAGCTGGATGGTGACGAAGGATTCCGGAAAAGAGGGGGGATTCTTTGAAAAGCAGGAGGCAGCCAGAGAGGCGGGGGCCAGGCTTGTAGTCATCGGCCGTCCGAGAGAAGAGTCTGGGGTTACGTTAAGAGAATGCGTAAAGCTGCTTCAAAAGCGGTTTCAGATCCCATTTTGTCCAGAAGTCTGCGTTGTAGGCGTAGGCATGGGCGGCACAGAGACTATGACCCTGGAAGCAATAAGCGCCTGTAATAAAGCAGATCTTCTGATCGGAGCCGGCCGGCCTTTAGAGACAGCAAAAACAGCGGCCGGAGAGCACAGACAGGTAGATCTGTTTCAGGAATACCGGGCGGAAATTATCCTGTCTTATATCAAGGAACATCCTTTTTATGAACACATCGTCATTGCCATGTCCGGAGATCCGGGATTTTACAGCGGGGCAAAAAAGCTCTGCGAGCTTCTTTCAACAGAGACCGAATGGGATATTAAGCTTGTCTGCGGAATTTCATCTTTATCTTACTTTATGTCCCGGCTCCATTTATCATGGGAAGATGCTGTGTTTGTAAACAGCCATGGCCAAAAGGCAGATTTCATTCACAGGATCGCTTCCAACGAAAAAGTCTTTGCCATTCTTGGCACAGGAACTGAAGTCAGAAAGCTGGCAGGGGAGCTTTTGGACTATGGAATGAACGATGTGACCCTCCATGTGGGGGAACGGCTTTCTTATCCGGATGAAAAAATAAGATCCGGTAGGCCCTCAGAATTTCTTGACTGCAAGACAGACCGTTTAAGTGTACTCTGTGTCCAGAATCCGAAGGCAAAGAGCCCACACACCACCCATGGGCTTAGAGATGATCTGTTTGTGCGGGGAAAGGTGCCCATGACCAAGGAGGAAGTACGGAGCATCACTCTTTCCAAGCTTTGTCTGACAGAGGATGCGGTGTGCTATGATATCGGGGCAGGGACAGGCTCTGTGTCGGTGGAGATGGCAATGAGAACCCCAAGGGGACGGGTCTACGCAGTGGAGAAAAATCCTCAGGCGGCAGAACTTTTATATGAAAACCGCAGGAAATTCCGGGCAGATACGATGCAGATCATCGAAGGAACAGCACCGGAGGCATTAAGCGGCCTGGAGCCTCCGACTCATGTGTTTATCGGCGGTTCTTCCGGAAGCCTTTTTCCGATACTGGAGACGCTTCTTTTGAAAAATCCAAGGGTTAAAATCGTCATAAACTGTATTACCCTGGAGACGCTTTCTGAGGCAGTCCAGGCTTTCAAAAGGCTTCCGGTGGCGGACCTGGATGTGGTGAACGTTTCAGTGGCAAAGGCTAAAAAAGCGGGCAGCTATCATCTGATGATGGGAGAGAATCCGGTTTTTATCCTTTCTGGTATGGGAAATCCGGAGGTGGAACATGAAGCTTGACAGAATCATGATCACAGCACCGGCAAGCGCAGGTGGGAAAACTATGATCACCTGCGGTATCCTCGCCGCTCTGGCAGAAATGGGCAAAAACCCGGTTTCCTTTAAATGCGGGCCGGACTATATTGACCCCATGTTCCACCGGAAAGCCATCGGGACAGAATCGTGGAATTTGGATCCCTTCTTTTCTTCCCCAGATCAGATCAGAAAGTTCCTTGCCGGCCATGCAGAGAATGCAGGGATCGCTGTGATGGAAGGCAATATGGGATACTATGACGGTCTCGGAGGAACGACCACAAAAGCCAGCGCCTATGAACTTTGCAAAATCACCAAAACGCCGGCGCTCCTTGCAGTGAATGCTAAGGGCATGAGCACGTCCGTTCTTGCACAGATCCACGGATTCCTGTCATGGCAAAAAGACAGCGGGATTCGGGGGATCCTTCTGAACCGGATCTCGCCTATGATGTATCCGCGTCTGAAGAAACTCATTGAGGAGCAGCTTCACATCCCGGTTGCCGGATATGTGCCAGAGGTCCGCGGATGTACGTTGGAAAGCCGCCATCTCGGGCTGGTCCTGCCGGATGAGGTCAGGGACATCCGGGAAAAGCTTTGCCGTCTTGCTGGTATCATGAAAGAAACCATTGAATGGGATACACTGTTTCAGATCGCAGAAAATGCCCCCAAACTGGAGGAAGATACCAAGACATCACAGCCTTTTTCTCTAAAAAAGGCCGGGTACCGTCCGGTCAAGATCGGAGTGGCCCAGGATGAAGCATTTTGTTTTATTTACAGGGAGAATCTGGAGCTGCTTAGGAAAATGGGAGCGGAAATCGTTCCGTTTTCTCTGCTTCACCACAGGCATCTGCCCAAAGATCTGGACGGGCTGATTTTGTATGGAGGTTATCCTGAACTGTATGGCAGGGAACTGGAGGCCAACAAATCTATGAGACAGGAAGTGTTTTCTAAGGTATCCTCAGGGCTTCCCTGTATGGCAGAGTGCGGCGGATTTTTATATCTGCACAGAGAAATGGAAGATCAGGACGGCATTCTGCGAAAGATGGCAGGAGTGATCCCGGCAAAAGCATTCAAACGGGACAAGCTGGTAAGGTTTGGCTATATTCATTTAACCCAGAAAGAGGGATCCATGTTTGGAGTCAAAGGGGCAGAACTTAATGCCCATGAATTCCATTATTATGACTCGGATGGCTGCGGAGATGGCTTTTGTGCCAAAAAGCCGGTGGGGAGCCAGAACTGGGAATGTATCCATGGAACCGAAACGTTGTTTGCCGGATTTCCTCATTTTTATTACTATGGAAACCAGGAACTACCAAAGGCGTTTTTAATGAAATGCCATGAATATCAGACAGAAAAGAGGAGACAGGATGGATATGAGGGAAATCTGCGGTAACATCATGCTGCCGGATGAAAAAGCGATGAAAGAATGCAGGAGGCGATGGGACAGTATAGCAAAGCCCCTTCACAGTCTTGGGAAATTAGAAGACCTCATTGTTAAGATTGCAGGGATCACAGGGGACTGTAACTTAGACCTTTCTAAAAAAGCGCTGGTGTGCATGTGTGCTGACAACGGTGTGGTAAAGGAGGGCATCTCCCAGTCCGGTCAGGACGTCACCGCCATCGTGTCAGAGAATCTGCTTACGGGAAAGGCCACTTCCAGTGTCATGTGCAGGCATCTGAATGTGGACCTGTTTGCCGTGGATGTGGGGATCGCCTGTGAAACCAGACTGATCCAGAAAAAAACAGCTTATGGCACAAAAAATATGGCTAAGGAGCCGGCTATGACCAGAGAGGAAACCTTAAGCGCTGTCAATGCTGGGATATCCATGGCCTATGAGCTGAAAAAGAAGGGATACCAGATCATCGCTACAGGGGAGATGGGGATCGGCAACACCACAACCAGCAGCGCCGTGGCCTCTGTTCTTCTAAGCCGCTCCGTAAGTGAGATGACCGGACGGGGAGCGGGCCTTAGCAGCCAGGGGCTTAGCAGGAAGATCCGTGTGATCGAACAGGCGGTAAACTTACACAATCCAGATCCGCAGGACCCGGTGGATGTGCTCTCTAAGGTGGGAGGGTTTGATCTGGCGGCCCTTTTTGGGCTGTTTCTTGGGGGAGCCGCGGCAAAGATTCCTATCGTAATGGATGGCTTTATCTCCGGCACTGCGGCCCTGGCGGCGGTAACCATATGTCCGGATGCTGTCCACTACATCCTTCCTTCCCACAGGTCAAAAGAGCCTGCCGCCAAGATCCTTTTAGATGCCCTTGGATTGGAGACCTGTCTGGACTGCTCCATGAGCCTTGGGGAGGGGACCGGGGCGCTGGCCCTGTATCCGCTTTTAGATCTGGCGCTGGCAGTTTATCACGGGATGAGTACCTTTGAGGAAATCGATGTAGAGCAGTACGTCCCTCTTGTCTGAAAGGAGATCTTATGTTTACCTTAGTCACTGGCGGCAGCGGAAGCGGAAAATCAGAATATGCCGAAAGCCTCACTGAATCCTGGGAAACGCCCAAAATCTACATAGCGACCATGTTTCCCTATGACAGGGAGAGCGAAAAGAAGATCCAGAGGCACCGGGAAATGCGTAGACACAAAGGATTTCACACTGTGGAGTGTTTTACCGGCCTGTCAGGGCTTTGTCTGCCGGAAGGATCTCATGTGCTCTTAGACTGTATGTCAAATCTGGCAGCCAATGAGATGTATATGGAAAATGGGGCCGGATCAAGAACCGTTAAAGAGATCTTGTCTGGGGTGGAAAAACTCCTTATGAAGGCAGAGGATGTCTGCATCGTTACCAACGAGATTTTCTCCGACGGAATGGAGTATGCCCCGGAAACAGTCCGGTATCAGGAGTATCTGGGCTTACTTAACTGCCGGATGGCACAGATGGCTGATCAGGTGGTGGAGGTAGTCTGCGGCATTCCGATCGAACAGAAAGGAAGAGACAAACAATGAAGCAGATGTGGAACAGCTTGAAAATTGCGTTTTCGATGTATTCCAGAATCCCTATGCCAAAAAGTGAATGGACAGACGAAAATATGAAATATACCCTCTGCTTTTTTCCGGCGGTGGGGGCTGTGATCGGTCTTCTTGTGATCCTCTGGGCAAAGGCCGGAGCTTTTCTTGATCTGGGAATCCTGGCCTATACAGCAGGTCTGGTGTTGATTCCTGTTTTTGTCACAGGTGGAATCCACATGGACGGTTTCCTGGATACGTCGGATGCATTGAACTCCTATCAGGACAGGGAAAAAAAGCTGGAGATTTTAAAGGATCCCCACTGCGGTGCGTTCGCGGTCATTGCCTGCGTCTGCTATTTTATTGCCTGGGGAGGTGCTGTCAGCGAGATCCGCCCGGACCTGCTCCCAGTATTTAGCTGTGGCTTTGTTTTGTCACGGGCACTGAGCGCATATTCCATAGCATCCTTTCCAATGGCAAAGGAAACAGGGCTTGCCGCCGCCTTTTCCGGGGCGGCAAAGAAACAGACCGTCCGCATTTCATCGGTTTTCTGGGCTTTCGGCTCTCTGGTACTGATGTGTCTGTTTCATCTCATTGCCGGTATGTTATGTATTTTGGCAGCGCTATTTACATTTCTCTGGTATTACCGGATGTCAAAGAAACAGTTCGGCGGCATCACTGGGGATCTTGCGGGGTGGTTCCTGCAGGTAAACGAGCTGGCTCTGGCGGTATGCCTGGCTGTCCTGGCAAACATTATCTAAAGGAGAGAGACATGATATTGATTATAGGAGGAGCTTTTCAGGGGAAAAAAGCATATGCACAAGAGATCCTGGGCCTTTTGCCGGAACAGATGGCAGATGGTGCCCAGTGTGGTTTAGAGGAGATCTATTCCTGCCACTGCATCTATCATTTTCATGAGTGGGTCAGGCGCAGGATGGCGGATATGGGAGACTGGGAAAGGGAAGCAAAACATATTTTTGAGGCAAATCCCGATGTGGTCATCATTGCCAATGAGTTGGGCTGCGGAGTTGTCCCGGTGGATGCATTTGACCGAAACTTCCGGGAGACGGAAGGAAGGCTCTTAACATGCCTGGCCAAAAAGAGTACAGAGGTGCACAGGGTTGTGTGCGGCATAGGGACGGTGATCAAGGGATGATGACCGGTTATCTGATCCGTCATGGCAGGACTCCTGGAAATCTGGACGGGCGGTATGTGGGAAAAAGAACCAATGAGGAGCTGAGTCCGGAGGGAAAAGAACAGTGTAAGAACAGGGTCTGCCCTCGGGCGGACGTGATCTATACAAGTCCTTTGAGACGGTGTGTACAGACCGCCTCCCTGCTTTATCCTGACCGTGATGTTATCACCCAGGAGCTGCTTTCTGAGTGCGACTTTGGTATTTTTGAAGGGAAGAATTATAAAGAATTGTCTGGAGAACCCCTGTATCAGCAATGGATCGACAGCAGAGGGACACTTCCTTTTCCCGGAGGGGAGAGTAGGGAGCAGTTTCAGACCAGATGTCTCCAGGGATTTTTCTTTTGTTTAGAACATTGTATGCAGAATTGTTATAAAACCTTTGCCATGGTGGTCCACGGAGGAACGATCATGAGCATTCTGGATGCGCTGGTTGTCCCACACAGGGAATATTTTGAATGGCAGGTCAAAAACCTGGAGGGATTTAAGATACAGATAGAAGAACAACAGTGGATTGCCGGAAACCGCAGCATCCGCACAGTTAGAAAGGAAGCAGACGTATGGAGGTAAGAGCAGCGGCATTATTTCTCGGAGTATTTCTGGATTTTTTGATCGGAGATCCCCACTGGCTCTATCATCCTGTCCGTCTGATCGGATCAGCCATATCCTTTCTTGAAAAAGGGCTAAGAGCTATTTTACCTAAATCTGAAGGGGGAGAACGGCTGGGGGGTATTATTCTGATCTTATTGATCGGCTCATTAAGCTTCTGTATTCCATTTTTTCTTCTGAAACTATGTTACGGATGGAATCAGGCTACCGGTTTTCTTTTAGAATCCTTCTTTTGTTATCAGATGGTTGCCGCAAAGTCATTAAAGGACGAAAGTATGAAAGTTTTTGAAGAGCTTCAAAAGGGTTCCATCCCCGGCGCCAGAAAAGCGGTTTCTATGATCGTAGGGAGAGATACCAAAGAGCTTACGAAAAAGGGTATCATCAAGGCAGCGGTAGAAACGGTGGCGGAAAACACCTCTGACGGGGTGGTGGCTCCGCTGTTCTACATGGCATTGGGCGGGGCACCGCTTCTGTTTCTTTACAAAGGCATCAACACTATGGATTCTATGGTCGGTTATCGCAGCGATACCTATCTGAACTTCGGGAGATACCCGGCGAAACTGGACGATCTGGCAAATTTCCTGCCGGCCAGGATCTCCGCATGGCTGATGATCGCCGCCTGCTTTTTTACAAAAGACGATGCCTCTATGGCTAAAAGGATCTACAGAAGAGATAAAAGGAATCATAAAAGCCCCAACGCCGCCCATACAGAGGCGGTGACAGCTGGAGCCCTGCACATTCAACTGGCAGGGAACGCATGTTATTTCGGAAAGCTTTATGAAAAACCGACCATCGGCGATGATTTAAGGGAACCGGAACCGGAGGACATCAAAAGAGCCAATGGGCTGATGTATGGATGCAGTCTTTTGGCGGCGGCTGTTTTTGGAGTTGTTCTTATCATCCTGGGATTAAAATTCTGACTGGAGGGAGTATGGGCATGAAAAATCATAAACACGGAGGAGATATTTACCAGCACAGGGATGTGATCGATTTTTCCGCGAACGTGAATCCCCTTGGTACGCCAAAGAGCGTCAGGGAGGCGGTAAGGCAGTCGGCAGACCATGTGGAGCATTATCCGGACGTCCGGTGCCAGAGGTTAAAGGAAGCCTTATCTGCCTATGAGCAGGTCCCGGAATCCTGGCTGATCTGCGGAAACGGCGCGGCTGATCTGATCTTTGCCCTGGCGCTGGCAGTCAAGCCCAAACGCGCTCTGGTACTGGCTCCTACGTTTGCGGAATACGAACAGGCGCTTTCCAGCGTGGGCTGTGAGATAGACTATGTTTACCTGAAAGAGAAGGAAGGCTTCCGGGTAACAGGCGGGATCCTCTCACAGATCACGGACTCGTTAGATATGGTGTTTTTATGCAACCCAAACAATCCTACCGGGGAACTGATCCAGAGAGAGCTTCTGATAAAGCTGCTGGAAAGATGCAGAAAAAATCACGTACTTGCGGCGGTGGATGAGTGCTTTTTGGATTTTGTGCCGGATGGCAGAGACTATGAATTGTCTGGTCTGTTGGGAGAATATTCAAACCTGTTTTTGCTCAAGGCCTTTACAAAACGTTATGCTATGGCAGGCATCCGTCTTGGATATGGAATGTGTTCAGATGCCGGGGTCCTTGAAAAAATAGAGGAAGTCACCCAGCCATGGAGAGTATCGGCCCCGGCACAGGCCGCAGGGACAGCGGCGCTTTTGGAAACGGCTTATGTGGAGGCTTCTGTCCGTTTTGTGGAGGAACAAAAAAGCCTTTTGAGAAATGCGCTGACAAGTGCCGGATTCCAGGTGTATGGCTCCCGGGCCAATTATTTGTTTTTTAAGGGACCGGAGGATTTTTATGACATCTGTTTGAGAGAAGGGATTCTGATCAGGGACTGCAGCAACTACCAGGGACTTTCCAGAGGGTGGTTTCGCATCGCGGTCCGTACGCGAGAGGAAAATAAACAGCTGATCCAGCTGCTTCAGACGTTTACGAAAGGAGAAACATCATGGCAAAGACGATTATGATTCAGGGAACCATGTCAAATGTAGGAAAGAGCCTTCTCACTGCAGGCCTTTTAAGAATCTTCAAACAGGATGGATACAAAGCGGCGCCGTTTAAATCCCAGAACATGGCGCTGAATTCTTACATAACAAAAGACGGGCTGGAAATGGGACGGGCACAGGTCATGCAGGCAGAAGCGGCAGGAATCGAACCTTCGGTATCCATGAATCCAATCCTGTTAAAGCCATCCAGTGACACTGGCTCTCAGGTGATCGTAAACGGCAAGGTCCTGGGAAATATGAGTGCCAGGGATTATTTTGCGTATAAAAAGACTTTGATCCCAGAAATACAAAAAGCCTTTGATGATGTAAGCCGGGAAAACGATATTGTTGTCATTGAAGGGGCAGGAAGCCCAGCGGAGATCAATTTAAAACAGGACGATATCGTCAACATGGGCATGGCGAAGCTTGCCAAGGCACCGGTGTTCTTAGTGGGGGACATCGACCGGGGAGGTGTCTTTGCCCAGCTGATCGGGACGGTTATGCTTCTGACCAAAGAAGAGCAGAAGAGGATCAAAGGACTTGTCATCAATAAATTCCGGGGAGATAAAACCATCCTGGACCCAGGTGTAACCATGCTGGAAGAGAAGGCACAGATCCCAGTGGTAGGTGTAACTCCTTACATGGACATCGACATCGAAGACGAGGACAGCCTGACGGAACGGTTTGAAAAGGTGACGGAAAAAGGTCTGGTGGATATCGCCGTGATCCGGCTTCCGAGGATCTCAAACTTTACGGATTTTAATGTCTTTGAGCTGATTCCACATGTGTCTCTGCGCTATGTCAAAAAGCCCAGGGATCTGGGAAACCCAGATATGATCCTGCTTCCCGGCAGTAAGAATACCATCGAGGACCTTTTATGGCTACGCCAATCCGGATTAGAAGATATGATCCTCCGTAAGGCCGGCCAGGGTACGATCATTTTCGGTATCTGCGGCGGGTATCAGATGCTGGGGGAGGTCCTGTCCGACCCATGCCATGTGGAGACGGGAGGAATGGTCAAGGGAATGGGACTACTGCCCATTGACACTATATTTTCCAGAACAAAGACAAGGAGCAGGGTCAAGGGAAGTTTTCTTGCCCTGGAGGGAGATCTTTCTTTGCTCTCAGGTGCACCAATTGAAGGCTACGAGATCCATATGGGGAATTCCATCCAGCACGGAGAAGCCAAGCCGCTTACATTCTTTGAGGATAAGGTCAATGGGATCACAAAGCTGTGCGGGACCTGGGAAGGAAATGTTTACGGTACCTATCTCCATGGAATTTTTGATGTGGGTGATACGGCAGAGAAAGTCGTCCGGGCCATCGGAGAAAAGAAAGGGATCGATCTGTCAGAGATACCGGTGACGGACTTTGGGCAGATGAAAGAGAGCCAGTATGATCATTTGGCGGAGGAACTGAGAAAACATCTGGATATGGATAAGATTTATGAGATTCTTAACGAAGGGGCGGAGGATTGATGAAGATTGAGCTGGAAAATGTGAAGCCTGCACAGATCGAGGCGAGAAGTTTTGAGATTATTACAGAGGAACTGGGGGATGTTTCCCTGATTCCAGGCACGGAGCCGATTGTAAAGCGCTGTATCCATACCAGTGCGGATTTTGACTATGCTCAAAATCTCTGTTTTTCCGAACACGCGGTTGAGAAAGCGCTGGAGGCCATCAGAGACGGCGCCTCGATTGTGACAGATACACAGATGGGCAGAGCAGGAATCAACAAAAAGAAGCTTCTTAAGTACGGTGGATCTGTGCACTGCTTTATGGCAGATGAGGACGTGGCTGTAAAAGCAAAGGAAGATGGGACCACAAGAGCGGTGGCCAGCATGGATAAGGCGGCTTCCATGGGAGAGAGGTTTATATTTGCAGTTGGGAACGCCCCTACGGCATTGGTCAGACTGTATGAGCTCATCAGAGAGGGAAAACTGGATCCCCATCTGGTTATCGGGGTGCCAGTGGGATTTGTCAATGTGGTACAGTCCAAGGAACTGATCATGGAGGCTGGAGTCCCTTATATTGTTGCCCGGGGAAGAAAAGGCGGGAGCAATATTGCGGCCTGCATTGTAAATGCGATGCTGTATATGATGGAGAAATAGAGTGATGGGCATATCATGCCGGCAGACAGGGATCGTTTGAACCCTTAAAATAAAAGTGACGAAATAAACTTGATAAAACAACTTACCACTGTGGCAGCCACGATGGCCAGTAGTATTAAGATACTCTTTGGCGCTGTACTCTGAATTCTTCGATTTTCTGTCGTTTTCAATAGTCCTGTGGTATATAGTAATATCATAACTGGCGTAACAAAGATCAGTGTATGACAGTAGTTTGACAAAAGCCCAATCCAGGCATATGATGGCATCGCTGCTCCGGCAGTATCAATAACAAAATAGACCGCTAAAGCGGCTACTCCGAATATACTTTGTACACGTATGTTTTTTATAAGGTTTTCCTTCTCTTTTAACGCATAATCAGATAACGAAATTGCAACTTCTTTTGACTCTTCCTTCATTTTCTCGCTTTTCCTTTCTCCGTCAATAATCTCTGGAATACTCACATCATAAAACTCAGCGATTCCAACCAGCAGACTGATCTCCGGCATATTATTTCCAGTTTCCCATCTTGAGACGGTTCTTCCAGATACATTTAATTGTTCTGCCAACTGTTCCTGTGTGAGTTGTTTTTCTTTCCGAAGTTGTTTGAGGAAACCTCCGACCTTTTGTTGATTCATGCTGCATTCCTCCTTTCACTCACAGAATAGCACTGTTTTCTTATCCATAACACGACACGAAGCGAGAAAATGCCGTTTTGGGTGACTAGACAACAATGTCTAGAAAAAACAGATATAATGATTGATTGTACAGTTTACTTTTTTAAAGTTTACCGCAGATATTTCTTTTTTAATTTGTTGTGATAGAGAATCATGAAAACTACTGGAATCAAAAGACCTCCACACATTGGTACGACACTCCAAGCGGAATCACCAATCATCGCTCCAATAAAATAGGAAATCATGATGATGATTCCATACAATACCCACATTGTTCCGTGCTTTTTATTCCATGAAATAACATCTGTTAATTCATCTTTTTTGGGTGGTTTCTCACCTGAATAAAAGCCTACAGGTTCCTGACTTTTTAATTGGGATACCCCGATACTTATCATGAGCAGTGCAACTAAAAAATAAATAGCAAAGCAAATAATATTTACTGTTGTCATACCATACCTCCATCAAACTAATTTGTCCTAACTCAATTTATTTTTCTAACAGTATTGCAATTGTAGGACTTCCGTTATGATAGGTACATCCAGCTACGTCACCATATAGGTCAATAATCTTAAAACCTGCGTCTGTAGCTTCTTGTTTCAGAGTTCTCGGCGAAAAATAGGTATTCCAAAGATAAAAATTGCGGATAATATCTCCAGAAACAAGAGCAGTATGCTCCAAAGTAACTTTGCCTGAATACTTATAACACCCGTTAAAGCATATATACGGTTCCCGGCTCCAAAATCCGCCATTTTCACAGACATCCCATGTTTGTATTTCGTTAAACTCTTCATGTTTAAAAGTTGAAAAAACATCCAGTAAGAATTTACCACCTTTTCTAAGATGCTGATATACCGTTTGCATTAAAATTTTTCTGTCATTTGTTGACAACGCTCCATAATCACAATAAATCATAGATGCAAAATCAAAAGTTTTGCCTAAATCCATCTTTAGATAGTCGTGACAGAGATAACAAATATCCATGTTCTTCTTTTCCGCTGATTCTATGGCATACTGTATGGAGCGTCGAGACAAATCAATACCTGTTACTTTATAGCCAGCCTGCGTGAATTTTTCGGCATAGATGCCAGGGCCACACCCAAAATCAATCAGTTGATGATAACTGGTGGCAGGTACAAGTTCTTCTATCCATCGTACGGATTTTTCGATAAACTGCAATTTTCTGCTTGCTCCCTCAAAGTCAGGGGCAAGATGAGCCTTAAGCATTTGGCTGGATATATGTTCATCGTCCCAAAATGGAATTTGTGTCTTTGTGTAAAGCGGGGGTTTTTTCAATACTGAAGTTAAAGTTTTATACATCCTAAGTTTCTCCTTAATACTTAATAAATGAAGTTCATAAAGTTTTTATATTACTTTTTAAAATACAAATTCTAATTTTCTCCTTCTCCTTTTCATTAACTATAAACGGAATATACAAGGCTTTATCTTACTATGAAGCAACAAATTATGATTATTTTCTGGTGAATACCGGATAACCTTGATTCCAAGATTCATTTCTTTTAAAACATTCTTCATCAAAAAGTTCTTTCATAGAGAAGTCATTCATTTTGGATTTTGTTGTTCAAGCGATAATATTTCATAGCTATTAGTCACATTTTATCATAAGTATCTTGTAAAGTCTTTTCTTTTCCGTTTACAGAAGTGTACTCATCATCCCTATAAAATTTCCCTGTTTTCCATATTTGGTGAATAGACAGAAGAAACAAATAAAAAAAGCCCTCTCTTGGAAGTACTTATAATATCCTAGCATTTATTCGCAAGAATTTTATCTTATGAAAGTATTATGAAAACTGCTATCAAATTGGTAGAACAAAAGGGATTCAACAATTTTTCTCTTAGGGAGCTGGCCGCTGAGCTACAGGTACAGCCTTCCTCGTTGTATAACCACATAAGAGGGATCAACGAGATTCAAAAAGCCGTCGGCCTGTATGGGATACAGGAGATGGAAAAAGGCCTGACAGAAGCCTCAAGAGGGAGAAGTATGGAGCAGGCATTAAAAAAAATGGCACTCTGGTACCGGGATTATGCAAAAAACAATCCTGAATTATATCAGGCAGTCATAGGTCTTCAAATGTCGGAGGATGAAGAATTAAAAAGTGCACTGAAACGGATCGTAGCACCTATCATCAGGGTGATCTCTGAGAAGGTAAAGGAGAAGGAACATATCATTCATTTTGAACGGGCTTTCAGAAGTATGCTTCATGGCTTTATTTCCCTCGAAATGACTGGATATATGAACCGCCTGGAGATCGGCCCGGAGGATAGTTTTCTATTTATGGTGGAGCAGTTTATCGATTCGATTGGAAAAGAAGGTGAAAGCAGTGGAAGACAAGGCGTTAGAACATTATAAGAAGATGACGGAGACCCCGGTTTCCAAACTGGTCATATCCCTGGGGATCCCAACCATCATAAGTATGCTGGTGACGAACATTTATAATATGGCAGATACCTATTTTGTTGGAAAAATCGGAACCAGTGCCAGCGGCGCGGTGGGCATTGTCTTTGGCCTCATGTCCATTATCCAGGCAGTGGGTTTCATGCTGGGACACGGAGCAGGAAGCAATATTTCAAGAAAACTGGGAGCAAAAGATACGGAGAGTGCGTCGTCCTTTGCATCCACAAGCTTTATCTGGTCTATCCTTTTAGGAATTCTTTTGGGCCTTTTTGGGCTTATCTTTCTGGATCCTTTGATGCGCCTGCTTGGCAGTACGGATACGATCCTTCCCTTTGCCAGAACCTATGCCGCCTGTATCCTTATTTCCGCGCCCTTGATGACCAGCAGCTTTGTTCTAAACAATATTCTGCGGTATGAGGGAAAGGCATCCTTGGCTATGATTGGTCTGACAGCCGGAGGTTTTCTGAATATTTTTGGAGACTGGGTACTAATGACAAAATTTCATATGGGGATCCTGGGAGCCGGAATTTCAACGGCAGTGTCCCAGGTGGTGAGCTTTTTGATTCTGTTTAGTATATTTTTCGGAAAGAAGACTCAGAGCAGGCTGTCTGTCCGGTTTTTCTCCAGGGACCGCCAAGTTTTTTCTTCCATCATCAAAACCGGATTTCCAAGCTTGATCCGTCAGGGACTGACCAGCATTTCAACGATGGTACTGAATGGACAGGCTGGCATTTATGGTGATGCAGCCGTAGCCGCTATGGCGATCGTCAACCGGATCTGCTTTTTTCTATTTGCCGTGGGCCTTGGCATCGGACAGGGATTCCAGCCAGTTTCAGCTTTTAACTTTGGAGCAAAAAAATATTCCAGAGTACGGAAAGCGTTCCGGTTTACACTGGGGGCGGGGGAGTTATGTCTCGGCAGCCTTGCGGTCATAGGCTTTTTCCTATCCTCACAGCTAGTAGGCTGGTTTCGGAATGATCCCGCTGTCATTGAAATCGGGACCTTTGCGTTGAGAGCCCAGCTTCTCACATTGTTTCTGCAGCCAATGGCAGTATGTGCCAACATGATGTTTCAGAGCATCGGAAAAAATGGGACCGCTTCCTTTTTGGCAATGTTAAGAAGCGGAATCTGCTTTATCCCGGTGATCTTTTTGCTGCCCCGTTTGTTGGGGCTCACCGGAGTGGAAGTATCCCAGACCGTGGCGGATTTTCTGACATTTGTGATCACCGTTCCGTTTGTGGTACAGTTCTTTCAGCATCTTCCGAATGATGACTAGACGTTCTAAAAATAATTCACAGCAACAATAGCCAGTCCAAGTACTGTGAGAACTGCTCCGGTGGCACGGTTTAATACAATGGCGGAAGCTTTGTTGGCAAATTTGGCTGCGACCCTGGCCCAGAGGAAGGTACTTAATA